>Ga0194062_1000183_pt1 | contig 26292 bp, 17 predicted proteins | sample SepL2225m_MetaG_FD_155481 | JGI IMG/M metagenome (GOLD analysis project Ga0194062, IMG submission 155481) | Anoxic zone freshwater microbial communities from boreal shield lake in IISD Experimental Lakes Area, Ontario, Canada - Sep2016-L224-25m | ecosystem: Environmental > Aquatic > Freshwater >... | reverse complement strand
GTCGGTACCAACCGCTTCCTTTTTTGAACTGCCCGTTGAGCTGAAATTAAAAAACCAGGATCATGATACGCTGATAAGGGTTAACAATACTTTTTCGGGGGAGATGTTCAGGGTGAAAATTCCTTTCCGGGCCGATTCGTTGCTCTTCGACCCCGAATATCAGATCATTTCGCGAAACAACACAGTGAGCGCTGTAAATGAACACGACCTGCAGCCGGGTATACAGGTGCTTCCCAATCCGGCGACAGATCATATATGCTTTCGTTTCGGTGTGCAGGCTTTTGGAGAAAGCGTGAGAATCTGTATTTACGATGAGTTGGGGCGGATGAGGGATGAACTTTTTACTGAGTCCGGGGCTGTGGAAGCAAGGCTTGATACACATGATTATTCCCGGGGATTGTATTATTATGTCATCACCATGCGGGGGCTTACAGGCCGGGGAAAATTTATTCTCAGATAACCGTCCGGGATGATAGCCCTGACAGTTTATAATAAAGTTATGGTTTTACCGTTTAGAAATAAAAAATAATCTATGAAGAAACCACTGTTCTTACTTACTACCTTAGTTTTCAGCAGCATCTTGTTTCTCACCCTGACCGCCAGGGCTCAGGAAAGTACCGAAGGAAAGAAGATTAAAGCAAAGAACCTTTACGGAAAATGGAAAGTCACTCGTACCGATCTGCTGAATGCACCTTCGATAGAGCAGATGAAGGCGGCTGCGATGCCAACCGATACGTCCAAAGCTGCAACCCAGGGAAAAGGAGCAAGAACTGCTGATCAGGTTGCTTTGAGAAACCGCATGAATCTCGAGAATTTCATGCATAATGAGGCAAAGTCGACGATGGAACTCTTTCCGAATAAAACAGCAATAAAAATATATAATACAAAAGTATTTAACTTAACATGGAAACTTAAAGGTTCTGTGATTGTTGCAAAAGATGTGATCACTAAGAAAAAATACAGGCTCCGTATTGTAAAATGGGCCGATGGGACGATTATTGTCGAACAAACGACCCCGGCGGGAGATATACGGATTGTTTATGAAAGAGAAAAGTAATATTTACGATATTACGCGAATCCCCGGCTTCATCGGGGATTTTTTTTGCGTTGTTGTTTTGTATAAGTCTTCCTGAATCCTATCTTTGTATCAAATACTGCAGATATGTTGAATTTCGATTTTACCGAAGAACAGCTGATGATTCAGCAATCGGCCCGGGATTATGCCCAGAGGGAGCTGATAAAAGATGTTATTGAACGGGATACCAAAGCTATTTTTCCCACCCAGCATGTGAAAGTGCTTACCGAGCTGGGTTTTATGGGCATGCTGGTCGATCCCAAATACGACGGGGGAGGGATGGATACGGTCTCGTACGTTCTGGCCCTGGAAGAGCTTTCGAAAGTTGACTCCTCGGTTGGAGTCATTATTTCGGTGAACAATTCACTGGTTTGTTATGAACTTGAAGAGTTTGGGACGGAAGAACAGAAGGAAAAATGGCTGAAGCCCCTGGCAAGCGGTAAAAAGCTAGGAGCCTTCCTGCTTTCGGAGCCGGAAGCCGGATCGGACGCTACTTCCCAGAGAACGTCGGCTATCGATATGGGTGACCATTATCTGGTGAACGGGGTAAAAAACTGGATCACCAACGCCAACTGTGCCTCTACTTATATCCTCATCGCCCAGACCCATAAGGAGAAAGGTCATAAGGGGATCAACGCCTTGATCGTGGACCGCAATTCTCCTGGGATCACCCTGGGGCCTCACGAAGACAAGATGGGAATGCGCAGCAGCGATACCCATTCGGTCATGTTCAGCGATGTAAAGGTGCCCAAGGAGAACCTGCTTGGAAGCGACGGCATGGGATTCAAAATTGCCATGAAGACCCTCGAAGGCGGGCGTATCGGCATTGCTTCACAGGCGCTCGGTATCGCTCAGGGAGCCTTTGAAAGGGCGGTTAAATATTCAAAGGAGCGCAAGGCTTTCGGTACCGAGATCATCAACCACCAGGCCATCGGCTTCAAACTAGCCGAGATGCACACCCGTATTGAAGCAGCGAGGTATTTCACGCTGAAGTCGGCCTGGCTCAAAGACCAGGGCAGGCCTTACGGTACTGCCAGCGCCATGGCGAAGTACTGGGCTGCCGAGACCGCGATGTACGTCACTACCGAAGCTGTCCAGATCCACGGAGGCTACGGTTATGTGAAGGAATACCATGTGGAAAGGATGATGCGCGACGCCAAGCTCACCCAGATCTACGAAGGTACCAGCGAGATTCAGCAGATCATTATCTCCCGGGCTATAATGAATGAATAAAGCCTAACCGATGAACATACCTGAAGCCTACAAACCCAAGAATCACATACGGATTGTAACGGCTGCTTCCCTTTTTGACGGGCACGATGCAGCCATCAATATCATGCGCCGTATACTGCAGGCCAGCGGTGCAGAAGTTATCCATCTCGGCCATAACCGTTCGGTGCAGGAGATCGTCGATTGCGCCATACAGGAAGATGTTCAGGCTATTGCCCTCACATCCTACCAGGGGGGGCATAATGAATTCCTGAAGTATATGTACGACCTGCTGCATCAACGCGGTTGCGGGCATATCCGGATCTTTGCAGGCGGGGGCGGGACTATCCTGCCTCATGAAAGCGAAGACCTTCATCAATACGGTATCACAAGGATCTATTCACCCGATGACGGCCGCAGCATGAGCCTTCAGGGGATGATCAATGACCTGCTTCAGAAATGCGACTTTGCACTGGATGACTTATCGGGTGTGACTGCTGATGAGATCCGTGGTCGTAACCTCAATGCGATTGCCCGACTGATAACGCTCGCCGAGAATGATCCGGAGAAGGCAAGGCCCGTGTTGAATGAATTACGAATTTCGAATGTCGAAGATCGAATGTCGAATGATGAAGATCGAAGTTCGAATGTCGAAGATCGAATGTCGAAATCTGGTAGCGAGGCCGCAAAGGTTAAAATCCCGGTCCTCGGCATAACCGGGACGGGTGGCGCCGGCAAATCATCGCTGGTAGATGAGCTCGTACGCCGTTTCCTTGGCGATCTGAGCGATAAAAGTATAGCCATCATTTCTGTTGACCCCACCAAGCGTAAGACCGGCGGGGCGTTGCTGGGCGACCGTATACGTATGAACGCCATCTTCGACCCCAGGGTGTTCATGAGGTCACTGGCTACAAGGCAGTCGAACCTTTCTCTTTCACGTTATGTGAAAGATGCAAGCTTTATCCTTCAGAAAGCAGGTTTTGACCTGGTGGTGATAGAGACTTCGGGAATAGGTCAGTCCGACACCGAGATCGTCGACCACAGCGATTTGTCGATGTACGTGATGACCCCCGAATACGGTGCTGCTAGCCAGCTTGAGAAGATCGACATGCTCGATTTTGCTGATCTTGTGGTGGTCAATAAAGGCGATAAAAGAGGAGCGCTTGACGCCATAAGAGATGTCAAAAAACAATACCAGAGAAACCATAAACTGTTTAATAAAGAAGTTGACGAGATGCCGGTTTACGGGACTGTGGCTTCACAGTTCAACGACCCGGGAGTGAACCAGCTTTACAAAGCCCTCATCAAAGCTATTACCGCCAAGACCGGGGTGGATCTCGACAGTCATTTTGAAGGCCGGGATGAGATGAAGGACAAGATCTTTATAATCCCCCCTCAGCGTACCCGTTACCTTAGCGAGATAGCCGATACCGTAAGGAGTTACAACACCTGGACCGTGGAACAGTCAGGGATAGCACAGCGGTTGTACGGCATCTCCCAGACCATCGAAGCCATCCGCAGTACATCCCCGGTGGAGAAGGAGAAAAATCCCGCTCTTCATACTCACGACAGCAACCTGATGCTCGAGCTGGATCTATTGTTCGACGAGCTGGTGAAAAAACTCGATCCGGCGAACTTCGACATCATCAAAGGCTGGGCCGAAAAAGTGAAGACATACAGGGACGAGAACTACGTTTATAAGGTCAGGGGCAAGGAAATAAAAGTCAAGACTCATACCGAGTCGTTGTCGCACCTGCAGATCCCGAAGATATCACTTCCGAAGTACCAGGCCTGGGGCGATCTGTTGAAATGGAACCTCAGGGAGAATGTGCCTGGGGAATTTCCATATGCAGCCGGGGTGTTCCCGTTCAAACGCACGGCCGAGGATCCCACCCGGATGTTCGCCGGTGAAGGTGGTCCGGAACGGACCAACAAGCGCTTTCATTATTTGTCGCACGGACTCCCATTCGTAAGGCTTTCGACTGCTTACGACAGTGTGACCCTGTACGGCTTCGACCCCGACATAAGGCCCGATATCTTTGGTAAGATTGGCAATTCGGGGGTTTCCATCGCCTGTCTTGACGATGCTAAAAAGCTTTATTCCGGGTTTGATCTGCTGGATCAGAATACCTCGGTGTCGATGACGATCAACGGTCCGGCCCCAACCATGGTCGGCTATTTCATGAATGCCGCGATAGACCAGCAATGTGAGAAATATATTAAAGAACATGGGTTGGCTGATGAGGTGGAGAAAAAGATCAAAGCCATTTATAAAAAGAAGGGTACTGTAAGGCCGGAGTACCAGGGCCGGCTTCCCGAAGGCAACAACGGGCTGGGGCTGATGCTGCTGGGTGTTACCGGCGACCAGTTGTTACCGGCGGAAGTGTATGAGAAGATCAAAAAAGAGACTCTTTGCCAGGTCAGGGGGACCGTCCAGGCCGATATTTTAAAGGAGGACCAGGCCCAGAATACCTGTATTTTCTCGACCGATTTCGCCCTGAAGATGATGGGCGACATACAGCAATATTTTATCGACAGCAACATCAGGAATTTCTATTCCGTTTCCATTTCAGGGTATCATATTGCCGAAGCCGGAGCCAATCCCATCACCCAGCTGGCGCTTACCCTTTCGAACGGGTTTACCTATGTGGAATACTATGTCTCGAGAGGGATGGATGTGAATGACTTCGCTCCCAACCTTTCGTTCTTTTTCTCGAACGGCATCGATCCTGAATATTCGGTCATTGGCCGTGTGGCTAGGTTGATCTGGGCCAAGGCGATGAAGTACAGGTACAAGGCCGACGCCCGTTCCCAGATGCTCAAATACCACATCCAGACTTCGGGCCGTTCGCTGCACGCTCAGGAGATCGACTTCAACGACATCCGCACTACACTCCAGGCCTTATATGCTATTTACGACAACTGCAATTCGCTTCATACCAATGCATATGATGAAGCGATCACTACGCCTACCGAGGAATCGGTACGCAGGGCCATGGCTATCCAGATGATCATCAGCCATGAGCTTGGGCTTGCAAAGAATCAGAACCCGCTTCAGGGTGCGTTTATCATCGAAGAGCTTACCGACCTTGTTGAGGAGGCGGTGATGCTTGAGTTTGATAAGATATCCGAAAGGGGAGGAGTGCTGGGAGCCATGGAGACCATGTACCAGAGGAGCAAGATACAGGAAGAGTCGTTGTACTATGAGAACCTGAAAAACAGCGGCAAGCTTCCAATCATGGGAGTGAACACCTTTCTTTCGAGCAAAGGCTCGCCAACGGTATTACCGGGAGAAGTCATCCGCAGTACAGAAGAAGAAAAACAATACCAGATCGAAATGCTGAAGCAGCTGCATTCCACCTGGAATGAAGAATCAGAAAAAGCGATTCATGAGCTCCAGCATGCGGCAACACAAAATATGAATATCTTTGAAAGCCTGATGGAGGCAGCGAGGTTCTGTTCCATAGGGCAGATCACCCATGCCTTGTTCGAGGTGGGTGGACAGTACAGGAGAAACATGTAGCTAAACCATTTAAGGATATGAAGTGCAACATTTTAGTAGTCAACCCCAAGGACAAGGTTACCCAGATCGCGGTTTACCAGAATTACAAACTCCTTTACGTAAACAACCGCTACCATAGTACCGACGAGCTGATCGCATTTGAAACGATTTACGAGCAGCTTGATTTTCGTAAACAGATCGTACTGAAGGAGCTTCAGAACAATGAGTTTGACCTTAGCGAAGTAAAGATCGTGATCTCGAGGGGAGGACTGGTGAAGCCGGTAAACTCTGGCGTATTTGCCGTGAATGATGCTTTGAAGCATGACCTGAGGAACAGTCCGGTGGGCATTGATATCATCAACCTTGGGGGCCTGCTTGCCGATGCCGTTGCAGCCGAGATCCCCGGTTCGGTAGCTATGATCGCCGATCCCACGGTAGTGGATGAGATGGAAGATGTGGCTCGTATCACTGGTTCGCCGGGTATTGAAAGAAAATCTATTTACCACGCCCTGAACCAGAAGGCGATTGCCAAGCTGTTTGCCGAAAGCCAGAACATGAAGTATGAAGACCTGAACCTCATCGTGGCCCATATGGGAAATGGAACCACCATTGGCGCTCACCGCAAAGGGAGGGTGATCGATGTGAACCAGGGCTTTGAAGGCGACGGACCTTTTTCGATGATCCGAAGCGGCAGTCTGCCCCTGGGCGATGTAGTCAAGATGTGTCTGGTCGAAAAAATAAGTTCAGAAGAGATATTCTGTTTGCTCACTCATTGCGGCGGTATCAGGGCCCACCTCGGAACCACCGACCTCAGCGCGATAGAATCCCGCATCAAGGGCGGGGATGAAAAAGCCAGGAAGATCATGGAAGCTATGGCATACCAGGTCTCAAAATGTATTGGCGAGATGTATGTCGTGCTGAAGGGCGAAGTGGACGCTATCCTGCTCACGGGCGAGATCGCTCATTCGGACCGGGTGATCAATTTCATTATCGATCATGTGAAGAAGCTTGCCAAGGTGGTTGTTTATCCGGGTGATAACGAGATCCAGGCAATGGCGGCGAATGCCTTGCGGGTGGTGCAGGGGGAGATGACGGTTAACGAATATAAGTAGCGGATTAGCGAGGTAGCGAAAACATGAAATTAAGCGTTATAAATACAGGAAACTTAAAGCTCGACGGCGGTGCCATGTTCGGCGTGGTGCCAAAGGTGATGTGGAGCAAAATTTATCCCTGCGATGAGAACAACCTCTGCAACTGGAGCATGCGCTGCCTGCTGGTTGAGGACGGTGATCGCAGGTTCCTTATTGACTGCGGCATGGGGAATAAGCAGAGCGAGAAATTCTTTTCGAATTATTACCTGAACGGGGACGACAGCCTGGAAAAATCACTTGCTTCTCTTGGTTTGACTGCGGATGATATCACGGATGTGATCCTGACACACCTTCATTTTGATCATTGCGGTGGGGCGGTCAGCTGGAATGCCGATCGCAGCGGATATGTCCCCACGTTCAGGAACGCCACGTACTGGTCGAGCCGCCAGCACTGGGACTGGGCTACCAATCCGAACAACAGGGAAAAAGCCTCTTTTCTGAAGGAAAACATTCTGCCGATAAAAGAACAGGGAAAATTGAACCTGGTCGGGGATGAAACCGAGATTTATCCGGGGATTACCCTGAAGCTGTTTTTTGGCCATACCGAAGCACAGATCATCCCTCACATCAGGTATGGCGACAGGACTGTGGTTTACATGGCCGACCTACTGCCTGCTGCAGCCCATGTACCTTTACCTTATGTGATGGCATACGATACCAGGCCTTTGATCACACTCGATGAAAAAGAAGCATTCATGAAAGAAGCCGTCGAAAAGGAGTACATCCTGTTTCTCGAGCACGACATTTACAATGAATGCTGTACGGTTCATCAAACCGAAAAGGGTATCAAGGTAAAAGAAACCTTTGCCCTTGCATCTGTTCGGTCTTGATTTTCAACCTGAAAGACGGCTAGTCTTGATTTTTTCTTGACTTTTACTTTGAGTTTAATTAATTTAGCTTTCATTATGAGCGAGGATCATGAAAATATAGCACAACTTGCTGAGAAGCTTGGCGTGCTTATGAAAAGACAGGAGTCTTTTCGGCAGGAGATAGAGGAAATTCGTTCCGAAATTGAAATACTGGCGAAGCGCGCAGCGGTCCGGCCTGAGGAACCATTCATTACTGAGCCGATCATGGCTGAGGCGGTTTTGGATGGGCCGGTCATGGCTGAGGCGGTTTTGCATGGGCCGGTCATGGCTGAAGCGGACCTCTGGAAAGCCGCGATAGAAAAACCTTTTAGCAAAGAAGAAGGTCCTCATTTTCGCTCGAACCTTGAAAAATTCATAGGTGAGAACCTGCTCAACAAGATCGGTATTGTGATCCTGGTGATCGGTGTAGGGATCGGCACCAAGTACGCCATCGACCATGACCTGATCAGTCCGCTTACCAGGATCCTCCTCGGTTACGTTCTCGGGCTGGGCCTTATGGGATTTGCTATCCGCCTTAAAAAACAATATGAAACCTTCAGTGCGGTACTTCTGAGCGGTTCCATGGCCATCATGTATTTCATCACTTATGCGGCCTATAGCTTTTATGAACTGATCCCATTATTGCTGACTTTTTCGCTGATGGTGATGTTCACTATTTTCACGGTAGCTGCGGCGATCAGCTACAATTTGCAGGTGATCGCCCATATCGGGCTTGTCGGTGCTTATACCGTACCATTCCTGCTGAGCGATAATTCGGGGAACGTGACCGTACTGTTCAGCTACATGTGTGTGATCAATGCCGGTATTCTTGCCATTGCCGTTATGAAGTACTGGAAACCGCTGTATTACTCTTCGTTTCTGCTTACCTGGCTGATCTTCATCAGCTGGTTTATCCCAAAGTATAAGGATGCGGCAGATCTCTCACTGGCATGGGTATTTATTTCGGTTTTCTTTGTTACCTTTTATCTTGTTTTCCTTTCCTATAAGCTTCTGAAAAAAGAGAAGTTCAGGATTGACGACATTTTGCTTTTGCTTGCCAATACTTCGGTGTTTTACGGACTGGGTTATGCCTTGTTTTACTACCATTTAGGGGGAGAGAAGTTCCAGGGATTGTTTACCCTTGGCAACGCCTTGATCTATTTTTTAGTGAGCGTGATGATTTACCGATGGAAGGGGGCCGACAGGAATTTGTTTTTGTTTACGGGCGGACTGGTGGTTGCGTTTTTCACGATCACGATCCCGGTTCAGTTCGACGGTAACTGGGTGGCGATGCTGTGGGCTGCAGAAGCCGCGGCCTTATTCAGGATCGGCCGTAAAGGCAATGCAGCCATGTACGAAATCCTTTCGTACGTGCTGATGGTACTTGCATTTTTCTGCCTTACACTAGGCTGGCCAAATACATATCATACCGCCGGAGAATGGCCGACGGGCGTAACGATCTTTCCTTTGTTCAACATGAACTTCCTGACTTCCGCGCTGTTTATCGCTTGCTTTGGGTATATCAATATGCTAAACCTGAGCAAAAAAGACATCTCTCCGGTATCGGACCGGCATGCACTCGTTCGGTCCATGAACTTTATCATCCCGGGCATGCTTCTGGTTGTCGTTTATTTTGCTTTTTACATGGAGATCGCTGCCTTTTGGAATCAATTGTTCTCAGGGTCAACGGTAAAGGTTAATGATGCCACGTCGGGGATTCAGATTTACATCAACGATAACATCCCTCATTATAAAACAATCTCCCTGCTTGCATATTCCCTTCTGTTCCTTTCCCTGCTTTCGTGGGTGAATATAAAGAAACTGAAGAACAGTCTGCTGGGGCTGATCAGCCTGGGCTTCAGCCTTGCCGCCACCGGTTTGTTCCTGTCGCTTGGCCTGATCGCCTTCGGAACACTTCGTGAATCCTACCTCAGCCAGGAACTCTCGGTTTACTTTTACAGGGGGTGGATGGAAGTTGGGGTACGGTATGTTGCGTTTGGTTTTCTTGCAATGATGCTATACTCGGTTTACAGGTATGTGCATGAGGATTTTCTAGGGGTAGAGCTGAAGATGGAATTCGACTTATTCCTGCATATTGTTCTGCTCACGGTTGCAAGCAACGAGCTGATCAACTGGATGGATCTTTCAGGTTCTGAGCAGTCTTACAAGCTGGGATTAAGTATTTTATTCGGAGTTTATTCGCTTCTGCTGATCGTGCTGGGTATCTGGAAGAAAAAGCTGCATTTGCGTATAGCAGCTATCGTACTTTTCGCTCTTACCCTTCTGAAGCTCTTTTTCTATGATCTCAGTTCACTTGACACCATTGCGAAAACCATTGTTTTCGTAGTGCTTGGGGTGTTGCTTCTGATCATCTCATTCCTTTACAATAAATACAGGAAAGTGTTGTTTGAGGACCAGGAGGATGTCTGATATCTGATATCAGATGGCCGATGGCAGACGGCGGATGTCAGATTGCTGCAGATCAATAAATTTCTAACTTGTCCGTATTTTGCCTGCAGTCCCAAACCAGAAGAATTATGATTTCATCATTTCCGAGATAGTAGATCCGTTTTTTGGAAGACATCCTCGTTGGAGATAGTTTATCCAGAAGCGAGTTTTTTCCCGATCTCATCAAGCATGACGGTGGTCATTTTGGCCAGGTCGTAATCATAGTTCAGGCCCCAGTCCTTTTTTGCCACTTCATCGTTGATCTGGGCGGGCCAGGAGTCGGCGATCGCCTGGCGGAAGTCGGGTTTATATGTGATAGTGAAATCAGGTATGTGCTTTTTGATCTCGGAGGCAAGGGTTTTAGGGTCAAAAGATATTCCGGCTACATTATAACTTGAACGAAGCGATAATTTAGAAGCGTCGGCTTCCATGATATCGATAGTGGCTTTGATGGCATCGCTCATAAACATCATCGGAAGGGCTGAATCGGGTCCTAAAAAGCATTCATATTTCTGATGGCGGATGGCTTCGTAAAAAATCTCAACGGCGTAGTCGGTTGTGCCACCGCCGGCTTCAGTCTTATAACTGATCAGCCCGGGGTAACGGAGGCTGCGGGTATCGACACCGTATTTGTTGTAGAAATATTCGATCCATCGTTCACCGGCCAGCTTGCTGATGCCGTAGACAGTATTCGGTTCCATGATGGTATACTGAGGGGTGTTGTAACGGGGTGTTGTAGGACCGAACACGGCAATGGAACTGGGCCAGAAGATCTTTTTCAGCTTTACTTCCCGGGCCAGTTCGAGCAGGTTGAACAGGCTGCGCATATTGATTTCCCATGAAGGCATAGGGCGTTTTTCGGCGTTTCCCGAAAGGATGGCAGCCAGGTGATAAACCTGGGTGATCTTTTCATGTTCCAGGATCAGCTGGAGTTTTGAGGCGTCCATCACATCGAGGATCTCGAAAGGACCGCTTTCCCTGATGTCGGCGGGGGCCGGACGGATGTCGGTGGCGATGACGTTATTATTTCCGTATATTTTTCGAAGTTCAAGAGTGAGTTCCGAGCCTATTTGACCCGAGCAGCCGATGACTAATATTTTTTCCATTTTAGGAGTGTTAATTAATAATGTACGATGTACGATGTATGATGTACGATGTATGATGTACGATGTACGATGTATGATGTATGATGTACGATGTACGATTCGTTGATGCAAAAATAGCAAGTTCCTGTGAATCATTTAACGAAGACTGAATGAAAATAGACAAAAGAGAAAAATATGTTTTAATCACTCCCGGTAAATTCCCCGCCTCTGGGGCGGAACCCGGGTCCAGGGCTTTGCCCTGGGGTTAATACCGATTTATTCAGGAAAGTGAATTTCATAGCAGGTAATTTTATAATTTAGCTTTATCAAGATGAGACTTAATTATACATGATCATGAGAACACTCAAATCATCCGCAGCCCTTATTTTCAGTTGTCTGCTCTTCTTTAGCAGTTTACCGGCAAGTTCGCAGTTCATTACTATCATCCGCAAGGTCAAATCGAGCCATTCGGGAAAATCAGAGGTGTCGACGGTAGTGCTTGATGCTCATACCGGCAAAGTATACCGTGCCATGGTCGATACGGTGAGCACGACTGCAGATGCCAAAATCATCCAGAAAAACGACTCAAAGCGGTTTGTTGAATTCACCCGGGGGACCAATGACTTCAGCCTTCAGGTCGATTCCCTGGACGTGAAACTTTGCAGGATCACGGTTACCGCGAAGGACCAGGGCGAGGCATCATCTGAAGTCCGGGCTTCGGCTGTTAAAGTTATTCTTGCCGTTTGCGCCAAACTTGGGATCCCATGTACGGTAGAGGATAAATAAATGCGCAATTATGTTTACAGAAAAATCTCACGTAAATTTGAAGGCTGAATTTCAGTATAATGGACTCAAGCCTTTTTCTTTATAATACACTCTCGCGCACTAAGGAAAAATTTGAACCTCTGAACCCTCCTTTTACGGGAATGTACGTTTGCGGGCCAACCGTTTATGGTGATCCGCATCTGGGCCATGCCAGGCCTGCCATCACGTTTGACCTGGTTTTCCGATACCTTCAGCATCTCGGCTACAAGGTGAGGTATGTGCGTAACATCACCGATGTGGGGCATCTTGAGAATGATCTCGATGAGGGGGAGGATAAGATTGCCAAAAAGGCCCGCCTGGAGCAGATTGAACCTATGGAGGTCGCTCAATATTATGCCGACCGCTACTTCGTGTTCATGGATGCCCTGAATGTGAAAAGGCCAGGCATTGAACCCAGGGCTTCGGGGCATATGATCGAGCAAATCGAATTTGTAAAGAAGATCCTGGATGCCGGGTATGGGTATGTTGTAAATGGGTCGGTTTACTTTGATATAGAGAAATACAATAGCAACCATAATTACGGCAAGCTTTCGGGACGGGTGCTGGAGGATCTTCTTTCGAACACCCGCGAGCTTGAAGGCCAGGATGAGAAACGCAATCGGGCCGATTTTGCTTTATGGAAGAAGGCCCAGCCCGAGCATATCATGCGCTGGCCTTCGCCCTGGAGCGATGGCTTTCCCGGATGGCATCTTGAATGTTCTGCTATGGGAACAAGATATCTTGGTGAATTTTTTGACATCCACGGTGGAGGAATGGATCTTTTATTCCCGCATCACGAATCGGAGATCGCCCAGAACCAGGCGGCCCTCGGGCATGAATCGGTGAAGTACTGGATGCATAATAACATGATCACCATCAACGGACAGAAGATGGGCAAATCGCTGGGGAATTTCATCACCCTCGATGAATTCTTTACCGGGAAGCATGCTTCGCTTGCCCAGGCCTACAGCCCGATGACCATCAGGTTCTTTATTTTGCAGGCTCAGTACCGCAGCACCCTCGATTTCTCGAACGAAGCATTGCAGGCTGCCGAAAAAGGTCTCAAACGTCTGTTCGCAGCAATGGAAATCCTTAAAAAACTTGAACCATCCCCCAACCCTCCTAACGCTGAACGCCATAACGCCATAACGCAAAACGCTGAACGCAAAACGCCGAACGCTGAACGCAAAACACCGAACGCTGAACGCAAAACGCCGAACGCTGAACGCGGATCTCGAATCACGGATCTTTCCGATGCCTGCTTCGAGGCTATGAACGATGACTTCAACAGTCCGATCGTGATCGCCAACCTGTTCGAAGGCGTAAGGATCATCAATTCGGTAAATGATAAAAAGGATAGCCTGACGGCAGATGACCTTGCCCTGCTGAAACAAACCTTTGAGACTTTTGTATACCAGATACTCGGGCTGAAAAGCGAGCTCAGCGGCGACAATTCCGATCATATCAAAGGGCTGATGGAGCTGGTTCTTAATATACGGCAGAGCTCAAGGGAAAAGAAGGACTGGGGAACATCGGATCAGATCAGGGATGCATTGCAGAAACTGCAGATCACAGTCAAAGATGGGAAAGACGGGAGTAGTTGGGAATTTTTATAATGAATGTCGAATATTGAACAAGGAACTTTGAATGTAGAATCGAATACTCGAATAATCGAATTCTGAATTCTGAACGCAATAAAATCTAACAAATTTATACATGAAAACACTAAAAACCTTAGCTCTGCTCGCAATCGCCGTTGTGCTCGCCGGCAGCTGCACTTCTAAAAAAGAAAAGATGAACGATGAGTTGAAAAGCTTTATTAAAAAGCATGATTCCGTGATGATCCCCTTGTATAAGGAGGTGGCACTCGCAGGCTGGAATGCCGCAATAACAGGAAAGTCAGAGGATTACAAAAAATCGGAAGATGTTCAGCTGCAGATCCTGAAGATCACTTCAAACAAGGAGTCGCTGGCAAAGCTCAAGGAGATTAAGATCTCGGGGCTGATCTCCGATTCCCTTCTGGCCCGTGAGCTGGATGTGCTTTACCGGACTTATCTGATGGCTGAAGCCGATACGGCAAAACTGAATGCAGCAGTGAGGATGCAGACACAGATCGAGATGAAGTACTCCAATTTCCGCACCGAGGTGAAAGGAAAGAAACTGTCGGATAACGACGTGGAAGACATCCTCAAGAATTCAAAAAACACAGAAGAACAAAAAGCCGCCTGGATGGCCCAGAAGCAGATCGGACCACTGGTTGCCTCAGACCTGAAGAAGCTGGTGAAGCTGCGCAATGAGATTGCCAAGGACCTTGGATTTAAAAATTACCATTCGATGAGCCTTACTCTCAGCGACCAGGATCCTAAGGAAGTAAGCAGCTTGTTCGAGGAGCTCGACACTCTTACCAAAGGATCCTATGCTGAAGTCAAAGCCGATATCGACAACTACCTGGTGAAATACTATGGGTTGAAGAGCAAGGAGGATCTGAGGCCCTGGAACTATCAGAACCGTTTTTTTCAGGAGGCACCAAAGATCTATGATGTTGACCTCGACAAATATTATAAAGACAAGAACCTTGAAGTCCTGACTTCGACTTACTATGCCGGCATCGGATTGCCTATTGACGAGATATTGAAGAAGAGCGATCTGTATGAGAAGCCCGGAAAGAATCAGCATGCTTTCTGCAGTGATATGGACAAGGAAGGCGATGTGAGGGTTCTATGCAACATCAAGCCCAATTCATACTGGATGGGAACTATGCTTCATGAGTTCGGTCATGCTGTTTATGACAGGTATAAAGAAATGACTGTGCCCTGGGATCTTCGTGATCCTGCGCATACATTCACAACCGAAGCGATCGCTGAGTTGTTTGGCCGTTTTGCTTCCAACCCTCAATGGCTGAAAGATAATGCCGGTATCAGCGAAGAGGAAAAGATGAAGATTGCCGATAATGCGTTAAAGTCGCTGAGGCTGCAGCAGCTTGTTTTCAGTCGCTGGGCGCAGCTGATGTATAATTTCGAGAAGAGCATGTACGAATATCCCGATCAGGACCTGAACAAGCTATGGTGGGACCTTGCCGAGAAATACCAGATGCTGAAACGTCCTGAGGGACGTAATGAGCCGGATTGGGCTACAAAAATCCATATTGCCACCTATCCCTGCTATTATCATAATTACCTTATGGGAGAAATCCTTGCATCACAGCTTTATTATTACATTGTGACCAATGTAATCAAGAGCGAGGACTTCAAATTCCAGAGTTTCTCGAACAACAAAGGAGTTGGTGAATACCTGAAGGCCAAGGTTTTTATGCCGGCCAACAGGTATTACTGGAATGAGATGATTGAAAAGGCTACGGGTGAAAAACTCACTGCCAAATATTATGCCAAGCAGTTTGTGAAATAGTACTAAGGCTTTAGTAAGAAACAGAACGGGCGGCCATTCGGCCGCCCGTTCTGTTTTAAGAAATCCCCGGGAGAAAAACCGGGGATTTAACTAACCAAACCAACCAATTAATAATTAACCAGAATCTTACGTACCACCTGGTTGTTGGCAGAGCGTAAGATCACGGTATAGAATCCGGCGGGAATCCGACCCAGATCGACAGTAGTTGTAGTACTTCCATCCACCAGGATGCTGCGGTCTCCGTATACTTTTAAACCAAGAGCGTTATAGATATCCAGTTTAAATGAAATTTGTTTCTCACAGCTGATGGCGATATTGAAAACACCCTTGTTGGGAACAGGATAAATGCTCACATTCCCTTCATTAAGTTCTGCTACACCCACTCCCTGGATATACAGGTGGTTGGAAGTGTCGGAGGAACAACCAATGAGGGTTACCCTGGTCCAATACCACCCTGGAGCTGAAGCAGGAACGGTATAAGTCTGGGCTGTGGCTCCCGACACGGCGGTACCGTCATGATACCACTGGTTTCCGGAAGCTGCACTGGAAGTCAGAACGTAGTTGTTTGCTGTGATGACAGGTGTTGGCGGAACCGGGTTTACGGTCACGCTGAAGCTTGAACTCAGTCCATTGCCGCAGGTGTTTGAGCCGTACACGGTCACACTGCCCGAAACAGAACTTGCTCCAAAGGTTACGGATATGGAATTGGTATTTGCACCGGAGGTTACTGTAACACCTGCAGGCACAGCCCATGTGTAAGCTGTCGCATTTAAGACCGGGGGAACTGTATAAACAACACCCGTTGTACCTTTACAAACTGCGGCGGGACCGGTAATGGTGCCGGCAGCAGAGGGCATCGGAGTAACGTTCACCCCAAAGGCAGGCGAGGAAGGACCGTCGCCGCATAAGTTGTTCCCCGATACGGTGATAGGACCAGAAACGGCATTGGAAGCAAAATTCACCGTTATTGCATTGGTAAATGCACCCGAAGTAATGGTAGCGCCGGCCGGAAGTGTCCATGAATAGGCGAGGGCGCCGGTAACTGGAGCTACTGAATAAGCGACATTCTGAGCCCCGGCACAAACGGTAGCTGAACCTGTGATAGCGCCTGCTGATGAAGGAACACCAGTGACAGTAACATTGAGCACGGTAGGAGCTGGAGTCTGGCAGCCGGTAGTATTGGTAAAGTTCACATTCACGGTCTGAGCGCCTGGAGTATTCCAGTATACCTGGATGTAGTAGGTACCTGCACCGTAAATGATCGAACCGCCTGCAGAAACCGACCAGTTGTACCCGCTCATTCCGGTTTGTGTGCTATAGGTATAATTTCCCGATCCTGCACACATGCTTTCTGAACCGGTAATTACAGGTACAGTAACAGGATTGACCGTTATAGGATAGGTCGATGTAGCGCCGGTGGCACAATTATTGGTACAGGTAACCGTAATATTCCCGGTAACTGCTGTCACCGAATAGTTAACGGTTACAGCGGTTGTTCCTGCGCCCGAAACAACTGTTGCCCCAGATGGAACAGTCCAGTTGTAATTTGTTGCATTCGGATCGGCCGGGATACTGTAGGCGACATTATTCTGATTCTGACAAACAACATTCAGTCCGGTAAGAGTGCCTGGTGCAAGGGGAATTGGGCAGCCGGTAGTAAATGTCATATCAGCACCAACGTTTGTACCTATTGTGTTAACCCCTTTGCAACGGTAATGGTAAGTGGATCCCCAGGTGAGACCTGTCAGGTTAGCCAGTACAGGTATGGCGACATAACCGGTTACAGGTGAAGGAGTTGCTGTGGCAGTATTCCCGTAAGCTGTCGTCAGTCCCCATTCAAAAGTAGCGGCTGTAGAGGAATTATTGGCATTGACCGTACCATTGATCTGGGCGGAAGTATTGCCTACGTTTGAAGCTACAACTGTGACAACCAGAGGAGGTGCAAGGGCTGCCGTGAAGGTAAGATCAGCGCCGTTAGTTGTCCCTGCAATATTAGTCCCTGTAACACGGAAATGGTAGGTAGTTCCGGGGATCAGGCCGCTGAGGTTGAACAGAACGGGGGTTACGGTGCTTCCCGTTACCACTGCCGGGGTAGCTGCAACCGTAGTTCCGTAGGCTGTAGTCAGCCCGTAACTAAATGAAACATTCGTACTGGCATAGTTGGGATTGACCGATCCGTTTAATATGGCCGTATTTGCGGTAATTGAAGTTGCAGCAAGGGTTATGACGGCAGGGATAGTGATAAGCTGGTTTGACATGGTGATCATCAGAGAATCCTTAACTGTAGGATCCTGCACAGCGGCGGCCTTGGCCCAGGCCGTACCGTTGGTTATAGCTGTTAACAAACCGGTTGTGGAGATTGTCGCCAGGCCTGTACCCGGGACAATACTCCAGATCACAGCCTGGTTGGCTGTTGATGGATAGATCGTATCGACCATCTGTAATGTTCCGCTGCTGACCGTAATAGTTGCGGGGACATTGTTCTGAGTGTAAACTTTCATTCCCAATAAACCGCCTATCGAGATACCCTGCGCGTATCCCCTGTATCCTGAGCCGCGGTTTTCGGTCCATACCCCCGCGCATTTATTCGGACCAATGGGAGTAAAATTGTAACGGCTCTTTGGTGTTCCTGGAACGGCAATTGTGGAGCTGAGTTCAACTTTATTCCCCGGCCATACAAAATCACCGTTGGCATCGAGACGTACTGCATACATTTTATAATCCACATCGCTGTAACCAAAAAACATAGGTCCATCGGTGATCATTGCTATGCGGTCAGCATGCTGGTCCCTGGTTGTGGTGATGGGATAAACAACTTTTGCTGCATCGGTGAATTGCCTGGCCCCGGTAGTTTTCAGGAACTTCTGAACATAAATTCCATACTGGCTTTGCAGGGTATTGCACATATTGGCTACTGAATAGATGTAATTGGATCCGGGCTGCATGTTGATATCGGTCACCATCTGGTAGTTATCGGTGGTAGCAGTGGCTGTGCAGAAATTGGAGCCGTTTACTCCCCAGGGAAGAGTCCCGTTTGGATTAAGACGCTGAAGGTATGAATTGAAACGGGAGCTCGGCGAAACATAGTAGCCAAAATAGGTGGTATCTGCATCAGAAAGTACAGAATAGTACCTGGCTCCGCTTGAACCCGAAGTAGCGAGCTGCACGGCAGTATACAATGCTGTACCTGAATTATCAAATGCCTGGGCCCATAATGTTGTATTAATGCCAACACCTTTTCTCTGAATTAACATGGTAAATTTTCCACCGGAATTTGCAACAATCTGTCCCCTCGTCGTTTTTGTGGTACCTATCTTAACCGTGACAGGAGATGCCCAGACTGCTGTGCCGGCTACAGAAATTTTCTGGATATTCAGTGTCCCGCTTACACTTTCGTCCCAGCATGCAACAGTTTCACCTGTTGTTAAGACTGTGGGATTTGGTGCCAGTCCGGCACCCAGGACCACACCATCGGGGCTCCAGAGATGATTGCCCGACTGGTCTATTTTGTACAAACAGGTCTTCATGCTTCCGGTTCTCATGTCCTGCATTGCAATGATCAGGTTATTTGAGGCATCCAGACAAATGTTGTAAACAAAGGTTGCAGTTCCTGAAGGCTGGTTGCTGACCATGATGCCATCAGGACCGAGAAGCTTGTAACCATTTGCATCGAGAAGCTGTGCTCTCATGGCGTAGTTGCCGGAAGTCTGGCTGTAAAATGAGATCCATGTTTTACCGTCGGTAGTTGGAGCTGCCAGCTGAACGTCATCGGTAAAACTTGATAGCAGAAGATTCACGGAAGTGTTCGGATTCCATTGTGCCCTTAGCATTCCCGGTCCAAGAACCAGGATAGCGAAAATTGCAAAAAAGGATGCCAGCCTTACAAAGACTGTGCGATTTTCTTGTTGGTTAGTTTTCATTTTAATTGTTGTTAAATGGTTAATTTCTGGTTAATTAATATAAAAATACTTCTTTTGGGGAGGGTTTCATAATAATCTGCCATATCCATACTACGGCATTAATAATTATTCATGGTAATTTACTACGGCAACAATATCTATATTGCTCTAGATCAACAAGCAGGACTTAATCATAGGGCAGAGCTCTTTACCCTGGTTCCGCGCCAAATGGGCGGGGAATTTATCGGAAAAGATTAAAACCGGGAAAGAAAAGTATGGATGTTTACATCGGCAGCCAGGCCTAATTTTTTCCTCAAGCGGTTCCTGGCCGATTCAACACTACGTAATTCCCTGAATGTGATCGATGAAATTTCTTTTGTTGAGAGGCCTAGTTTTAAAAGGGCACAGATTTTTTTATCGTTGGGTGAGAGATCCGGAAAGCTGGTACTTAGGTTTTTTTCGAATGATTGATGGACTTCTTCGAAGTACAAACGGAATTCTTCCCAGTCATGATCCGAGGAATACTGCTGTAAATCGGAGATCATCTGTCTGATGTTTTCGGCCCTTTCCTTATCCCTGGGGCTCAGACCAAGCAGTATCGGCTTTAATTCGCCGGTTGTTTTTGAAACAAATTCATTATTTCGGGCCAGGTGAAGGGCATATGAAGTGAGCTGGCGGTTTTTGTAATCCAGTTCCAGTTCAAGGGCCTGTTCCTTATGCAAATGCATATTCTTCTCCTGCTGATGCAGCTGATCGGCCTGGTTCAGGATCATCCGGTTCTTCTCACTTTCCCGTTTGTTATTACGTATCAGGCTGATTACAAAGTAAATGAATAGAAAAACAATAGCTGCTGCAGCGATAAGAAGGATCCTTTGGCGTTCAATTGAGAGTTGCTGAAGGTTGATTTTTTGCTGAAGGATTTTATTGTCTTTTTCTTTATTAATGACCTCATATACTGCCTGGATCTGTTCTATTTTCATGAGGCTGTTCACGGCTTCAAGGGAGTCGTTCAGCACAAGGTACTTTGAATAAAACTCAGAGGCCCGTCTGTTATCTTTGAGCTTTTCAAAGTATTTTGCAGCGGTGCGGTATACGAGCAAATTTTCTGAGGGATTATTCAGACCCTGAGCGATCATCATGGCTTTATTGATATAGATAGTTGCCGAATCAGTACTGTTAATGCTCTGGTAAAGAGATGAGATTGAAAGGAAGGATTCTATAAGGGAAATCTGATACGATTGTTTTATCTGAATATTTGCGGCCTGATGGTAGTATGTAAGAGCTACCGGGAAATTTCCCATATCCTGGTATAAATTTCCGATATTGGAATAAAGAAATGAAAGGCTGTAGAAATTTTTATTGATGTTCAGCTGGTTCAATGCCATCAATGCATATTCCAGGGCTCTGGGCAAAATATGCCGGCGGCTGTAAATGCCTGCGAGGTTGTTGTAATTATTGAACAATTCCAACTGGATGCTTAATTCCCTGTTGATCGCTACTGCTTTATTGAAGAGTTCCTCTGCTTTATTCAGTTCATTCCTGTTGTAGTATAGTTTCCCTATGTTATTGAACACTTTTGCTTTACCTGCTTTATTTCCGATAGAGTCACAAATACGGAGAGAGCTCAGATACATGGCAAGGGCTTCGTTCCAAAGCCCGGTTTCTTCATAAATGGCACCGATAACTGTGTAGACAGTGCTGATCCTTTTCTGATCCTCAGCCGATTTTGGAGTTTTGGCTTCCAGAGATTGTCTCAGATCGTTAAAGATATCGAGTGCTTTGGCATGGTTGCCTTGCTCAAGAAGGAACAAGCCTATTTGTTTTGAGATAAGGTATGCTTTGTCGAAGTCGGCCGGACCAAATGGTGTTTTCAACAAAGAGTCGATAGTATTCTGGTCAGCTGTTTTCTGAGAGGAATTGCCAATAGCATTCTTATAATGAGTTTCGGCCTTAATAAGAAAAGAAAATGGCTCTTTGGATGCAAAAAGCACGCAATGAAAGAAAATAAACAGCATTAAAATGAAGAGGCGCATGGAATTAAAATTACCATTCGGCCGTCAGCCCTGATGAAACATAAATTCACAAGTACAAAGATGTGAATTTATTCATTTAAAACAGTTCTTTATTAATTGACCAGAACTTTACGTATTACCTGGCTGTTTTCCGAGCTCAGGATGACAGTATATAATCCGGCAGGAACCCGGCCCAGATCGACTGTGGTTGTTTTACTTCCGTTGACCGGGATGTCGCGGTCTGCATATACTTTCAGACCAAGGGCATTATAGATATCAAGCGTATAAGAAGTTTGTTTTTCGCTGTTTATCGTAACGCTGAATCGGCCGTTGTTGGGAACAGGAGAGATGCTGATAATTCCTGCATTGTTCTCAACTATGCCAACGCCTGCAGGGGTTGTAAAAGTGGAATCCAGGCCTGTGGCTAGTCCGGCAGCATTATTTCCTTTCACCCGGAAATGGTAAGTAGTGTTTGAAGTGAGGCCGCTGAGAACAGCCTGCACCGGAGTGGCGGTGGAGCCTGTTACTGTTGGAGGTATTGAAGTGATCAGATTACCGTAGGCTGAAGTCAGGCCCCAGTCGAACGAAACAGCGGTACTTAACGAATTTGCATTGACCGAACCGTTCAGGGTTGCGCCATTCGCTGTAACATTCGTGGCACCGAGGGTTATCACACTGGGGGGCTGAGCTGCCTGATTGCTCATGGTGATCATTAAAGTACCCGACACCGTGGTATCCTGAACTGCTGTGGCCTTTGCATAGGCGGTCCCGTTAGAGACAGCAGTAACCAGGCCTGTTCCGCTGATAGTTGCCATGCCTGTCCCAGGGGCGATGCTCCAGGTAACATTCTGGCTGGCAGTGGAAGGGTAGACCGTTGCAACAAGCTGTAAAGTTCCGCCGTTGGTTGAAATCAAAGGAGGTATTCCTCCCTGGGTGTCTACTGTAACGCCAACCAGTCCGCCAACGGATATCCCCTGTGCATAACCCATATAGCCAGCTCCTCCCCGGTTCTCGGTCCAGGTACCTGCGCATCTGTTCGGACCATCGGGAGTAAAGCAGTACCGCATTTTACCATTTCCTGCAGTTGCTGTGGTTGAACTGATTTCGACCTTGTTTCCGGGCCATACAAAATTGCCATAACCATTGAGCCTTGTTGCATAGATCTTGTAATTCGTGATGTAACTCATGAACATGGGCTGGTCATCCACCAGGGCAAGTTCCCCGGCCTGTGTATCCCCGGAGCTGCTGATTGGATAAACCACTTTGCCGGCATCGGAAAGCTGGCGGGCACCGCTTGATTTGAGAAATTTCTGAATGTAAACACCGTACTGTGTCTGGTTGGGATTGCTGAAAGTACACACCGACCAAACATAGTTTGAACCGGGGGTAAGGTTGATCCGGGTCTCTCCCTGGTAATTATCGTTAGTGCCTGTAGATGTATTGAAATTTGAACCGTTCATCCCCCATGGTATGGTTCCATTGGGATTGATCCTCTGCAGAAAAGAATTAAAACGCATTCCGGAAGAAGAATAATAACCATAAAATGTCGTGTCGGCTTCAGAAGCAATCGAATAATACCTCCACGGGGCGGTAGTCTGGTCGCAAAGCTGAAGAGGTGCGTATAAAGCAGTGCCTGAGCTACTGAACATCTGGGCATACAGGGTGGTTGACATAGATCCCTTCTGACATACCAATGTGAATTTACCGCCGGTATTGGTAATTAACTGACCGCGTGTTGTCGCCGATCCGCCGACAGTAATAGGGATTGCTGATGCCCATGCCAGGGTTCCGGTGGTTGTGATTTTTTGCAGGTTTAATGTATTGCCTGTATCTCCACTCCATACTACCGCGGTCTCCCCGTTGGATAAGGCTGCACAATAAGGTACCAGGCCTCCCCCAAGAACAATGCCATTTGCACCCCAAAGTTGTGCCCCTGCCTGTGAGATTTTATAAACGACAGCCTTCATGGTTAATGTTCTCATGTCCTGCATCCCGATAATAAGATTATTGTCGAGATCAACACAAACATTAAACACGTATGTTGCAGAGCCTGAAGTTTGATTGCTGACGAGGATGCCGTCGTTACCTAAAAGTTTGTAGCCGTCAGCATCGATCAGCTGGGCTCTCATATCATAATTCCCCGCGTTCTCATGATAGAATGCGATCCAGGTCTTGCCGTCGGTGGTTGAAGCAGCCTGCATATCGGCAGTAGGCAGAGAGGAGATCAGCATATTTACCATGGTGTTGGGATTCCACTGAGCTTGAACATTTTGTGTTAAAAAGCTGAAGGTCAGAAGGGTGGAAAATGCAAAAAAAGCCCGTAGAAGAATAGGGCTTAACGACTTTTGTAGTAATGTTTTCATACTGGAGATATGTTTATTTGGTTATTACAAGATAATAATTTTTTTTGCCTTTCTGGACAAGAATATACTTTTTATTAAGCAGGGAGGAATCATTCAATATATGATCTTCACCAGCCTTTTGTTTGTTGATTTGCACACCTCCTTCTTTCAGCATTCGCCTTGCTTCGCCGTTGGATGAGAAGATCCCGGTTTTATGGGAAAGGAAGTCAATGATGCTGATACTTTCGTGCAGATCGGATGCCGGGATCTCACATTGAGGTACACCTTCGAAGACCGAAAGCAATGTTTCTTCAGAAAGTTTTACCAGGGATTCGTTCGTTCCTTTGCCGAAAAGGATCTCACTGGCTTCAACTGCTGTGAGATAATCTTCTTCGGAATGTACCCTGATGGTGATATCTTTGGCCAGAGATTTTTGTAACATTCTTACATGTGGAGCCTGCAGATGTTCAACTACAAGGGCTTCAACCTCATCTTTGTTCAGGAGGGTAAACTTCTTAATGTATTGAGCTGCATCTTCGTCGGAAGTATTGAGCCAGAACTGGTAGAATTTATAAGGACTGGTCTTTTTAGGGTCAAGCCATACGTTCCCGCTTTCTGTTTTTCCGAATTTGCCTCCATCGGTTTTAGTGATCAGCGGGCATGTCAGAGCATATGCTTCGCCCTGGAGTTTACGGCGGATGAGTTCGGTACCGGTGACTATATTGCCCCATTGGTCAGAACCTCCCATCTGCAGTTTTACGTTTTTATGCTCGTAAAGCCAGCAGAAATCAAAACCCTGTACCAGCTGATAGCTGAACTCGGTGAAAGAAATTCCAGAACCTGAATTCATGCGGTTTTTAACAGAGTCTTTAGCGATCATATAATTAACCGTGATATGCTTGCCAACATCACGGAGGAAATGCAGAAACGAAAAATCTTTGGTCCAGTCATAATTATTGACCATCTCGGCGGCATTGGGGTTGCATCCGAAATCGAGAAATTTCTCAAGCTGCTTCTGAATGCAGCCCTGGTTATATCTCAAAACTGTTTCATCGAGGAGGTTTCTTTCTTCGGATTTCCCTGAAGGGTCGCCAATCATTCCCGTAGCTCCGCCTACGAGAGCGTAAGGTTTATGCCCTGCTTTCTGGAGGTGAACGAGCATCATGATAGAGGCAAGGTTGCCGATATGCAACGAATCGGAGGTGGGGTCATAACCGATATAGGCAGAAGTCATTCCTTTGGCAAGTTCTTCTTCGGTGCCCGGGGTCATATCGTGGATCATCCCTCTCCACTTCAGTTCTTCAATAAAATTCATCAGATTGGAATTTCAAGCAAAGGTATGAAAATCGCCCAGTCACCGGAGATATCCCGGGCATTCATCCAGCTAACAGTCAGCAGAAGAACAAAAACAATCAGTAATTTTTTCATTTGGGATCATTTTTCACTCTTACTGAAGGATGACGTTTTGCATCCTTCAGGGCTTTTTCGATGATCCACTCCAGCTGTCCGTTCACACTGCGAAACTCGTCAGCCGCCCACTTCTCCAGTGAATTGTACACATCGGGGTTCAGTCGTAAAACAAAAGTCTTTTTTTCTGACATCTTTTATTGATGAAGGGTTCCTGTATTGACTACAGGAGTTGTATCCTTATCGGAACAAAGAACAACCATAAGGTTGCTGACCATCGATGCTTTCTTGTCTTCATCCAGTTCAATGATCCCTTTTTTGCTTAAGGCGTTCAGTGCCAGCTCGACCATGCTAACAGCGCCTTCCACGATCTTGGTCCTGGCGGCGACAACCGCGGTAGCCTGCTGGCGGCGCAGCATAGCACCGGCAATTTCTGAGGCATATGCCAGATAAGAAATCCTGGCTTCCATTACTTTAATCCCCGCCATCGCAAGACGTTCGGCAAGCTCTATCTCCAAAGCCTGGTGAACATCCTCACCTCCCGCTCTCAGGGTGATCTCCTTTTGCTCATCATCAAAATTATCGTAGGCGTAATGGCCGGCTAGTTTGCGGGTAGCCGATTCACTCTGGATATCCACGAAACGGGAGTAATCGTCAACTTCAAAAGCAGCCTTGAAAGTGTCTTTGACCTGCCACACCAGAACAATCCCGATCATGATGGGATTTCCCAGTTTGTCGTTGACTTTAATGGGCTCACGGTTCAGGTTCCTGGCCCTGAGGGTGATCTTTTTTCTTACATAGAACGGGTTTACAAAGAAGAACCCGTTGTCTTTCAAAGTCCCCTTGTATTCTCCGAATAAAACAAGGACAAATGATTCATTCGGATTGATCACGATGAGTCCCTTGATAATGAATACCGCAACTATAAAAAGGATCCCGGCAGAGATCATCAGGGTCGGATTGTCATTTGCAGTTACCATGAGGTAGATAGCTGCTACAATTGCTGCAATGATTATCAGTACGCTGAGGTACCCGGATAATACTGATTTTAATTCTTTTTCCATGATATCAATATAATATTAAAATGCTAATGCAATATTACGAC
>Ga0194062_1000182_pt1 | contig 26297 bp, 28 predicted proteins | sample SepL2225m_MetaG_FD_155481 | JGI IMG/M metagenome (GOLD analysis project Ga0194062, IMG submission 155481) | Anoxic zone freshwater microbial communities from boreal shield lake in IISD Experimental Lakes Area, Ontario, Canada - Sep2016-L224-25m | ecosystem: Environmental > Aquatic > Freshwater >... | reverse complement strand
TCATTTTGGAATGCAAGTAAGGAGGTGATGTGGGTAACACCCACTGGAAACATCGGTATTTGTAATTGAGGCATGGTAATGTCAGGTGGCAGCTCCGCAGGGTGATCTCTCAAATTATAAAAGGAGTGATCATTTCAAATTCCGTAATATTTGGCAAGTCATTTGGCTAACTCTTAGTTTTCCGACTTTATCTTATTGGTTTATATAGGCGGTTTGTATTATCGCTTTAAGGCTGCTTGATGCAGAGATCGGGGTGTCTGAAATTAGTTGTTTAATCGACCTCTTTTATACCTCTTTTATAAAGGGAGCAAAGCCCTAACTGCTGTTAGGGCTTTTTCACTTTCAGCGATTAAATCTTAATGGGTATAAATGGTTGGGTCAGCAACATGAGCATCTGCAAATCCGGCTTGTCTAATGCGACAGGCATCACAAACACCGCAGGCGTGACCATTAATATCCGCAGAATAACAAGACACCGTAAGTCGGTAATCAACCCCTAAGGCAATACCTTGCTTAATAATATCGGCCTTACTGAGTGCAATTAATGGGGTGTGTATTTTAAAATCATCACCTTCAACACTGGATTTAGTGGCTAAATTAGCCAATTGTTGAAAGGCTTTAATAAATTCAGGTCGACAATCAGGATAGCCTGAATAATCGACGGCATTAACCCCAATAAAAATATCCTGAATATGTAACACCTCGGCCCAACCTAAGGCCAACGATAAAAATATAGTATTTCTAGCGGGCACATAGGTCACAGGTATTCCTGTCTGAGGTGTATTTGGCACAGCAATATGCTCATCGGTCAAGGCAGACCCCCCAATAGAACCCAAGCCCAGCTTAATAACCTTATGATCCGTCACCTGATACTCTAACGCAATCCTTGCGGCTGCCACTAACTCTGCACAGTGTCGCTGCCCATAATCAAAACTTAAAGCGTAACATTCGTAGCCTTGTTGCTTTGCCAAAGCGAGAACAGTAATTGAATCTAACCCACCTGATAAAAGGATAATTGCTTTTTTTTGCATAAGATATTATTTACCTTGGGCATTATCCCAAAGTATTTTATGTAATTGAATTTGAAAACGAACTTGTAATCTATCCTGAAGTATTTTGTCCGCTAGTTCGGTGGGACTTTGTACACCCATCACAGGTGAAAATAAGACCTGGCAGCGCTCAGATAAACCATAGTCATTAACTATCTGCTTTGACCATTCGTAATCTTCATGACTCCCAATGACAAATTTGACTTGATCCTTGGTGTCAAGATACTGAATATTTTCATATAAATTTTTACTAAGTTCTCCTGAACTTGGCGTTTTAAGATCCATCACCTTAACGGTTCTTGAATCTACTGCGGATATATCAATCGCGCCACTGGTTTCAAGTGAAACAGTAAAGCCTTTATCAAGAAGCTGGGTTAATAATCCCAGACAATTCGGCTGAGCTAAAGGTTCGCCGCCTGTCACTGTAACGTATGGCGTGCTGTACTGCTGTACTTGAGCAATAATATCTGCAATTTCAACTTTATTACCCCCCACAAAAGCGTATGCCGTATCACAATAAACACACCGTAATGGACAGCCTGTCAATCTAATAAATACAGTGGGTAATCCCACTGTATTTGACTCACCTTGTAGCGAATAAAAAATCTCGGTTATGCGAAGTAAACTCACAATTAATTTTTAACTTCATCAATCTTTTGGAGTTTTTTTGCCGCTAAGGGGGCAACAGATGATTTAGGATAATCCGTTGTTACCCGTGTAAAGTATTCACGCGCCTTAGCTGTATTTTTTTGATCCAATTCCATCATTCCAAGTCTTAGCAACGCATCAGGGACTTTTGCACCACCGGGATATTTAACAACCACATCATTAAAAGCCTTGATTGCTGCCGCATTATCCTGATCGACCCGATAGGCCTCACCTAGCCAATACTGGGCATTATTTGCCAAGGGACTTTTTGGGTACTTGCTTAAATAGGTCTGAAATAATGTTATTGAAGGTTTAGTGTGTCCATTTCTAAGTTCATTATAAGCTACATAATATTCCTGTTTCTCTGGACCACCCGTAGCTTGAGCTGGATCAGCCGAAGGCGCTGCAGTTTGACTTTCTGCCGGAGCTGGTGGCACGGGTTTCTTTTCAGGAACTGGCTCATTTGTTACCGCAGGCTCAGAGGCTTTTGGCGCCCCAGCCGCCTCTTTAGTTTCAGCAACGGCAGCATCAGCCGTACTGGGTGCCGCAGGTACTGCTTCGGCTGCCGGCTGAACAGTGCTATTGGCCTTATTTTCAATAGCTTGTAAACGCTCATCAAAATCTGAATACATCGTGCTTTGATGCTTTTTAAGCTCATCAATTCGAAAAGCTTGTTCGTCTACCTTACCAGTCAGTTGCTGCACTTCAGCCTGCAATTGCTCTAATCGTCCCATCAATTCATACAGGGTATTGGTCGATGGACCACTGACTGGATTAACCGGCGTTGCTGAAGGTGGATATGAAGAATGATCTACAACGGCCGGAAAATCAGCAGCAGACACTGCATTACAAGCTAAAAGTAAAGCAACAAGACTGGTTTTTTTCATCTGTTTATACCTTAGTTACTTAGGTTGATAAACAATTTCTACGCGACGATTTTTTTCCCACGCCGCCTCATCACTACCAAAAGCAGCTGGTTTTTCTTCACCATAACTCACCAGAGTCAGTTGATTTTCAGAAACACCTTGCGCTTTCATTTTAACCGCTACGGATTTAGCACGTTGCTCACCTAAAGCGATATTGTATTCGCGAGATCCACGCTCGTCAGCATTACCTTCCAGAGTAAGTTTTTGACTTGGATTTGCAATTAAATATTGCGCGTGAGCAGCAATTACAGGGATAAAATCAGGCAACACTTCGCTACTGTCCAGCATAAAATAAACAGTGCGCTTTGACAATGGGTTATTAGGATCATTAAATTCAGGCCCTAAGGTGCTTGCGTAATCACCACTATTGTCATAATTTCCATTGCCATTCAAGCCAGACCCATTCAAACCAGATCCATTCAAACTTGAACCACCATTCAGACCATTTGTTGAAGCATCATTAATTCCACTTGCTGCATTTTGACTACCATCAGTCAGGCTTTCATCTTTTTCTTCATCACTACAGGCTGTTATTAAGAGCGCGCTTATAGCCAAGGCCAATAAAGTTTTATTTAATTTCATCTTTTGTTTCCAAATGTTAAGTGTATTTTATGATAAAGATAATTTTATTTAGCCAAACAACTAAGGAGCCCAAGCGGGTTCACGAACTTCACCGCTATTAAAAACTAACTTTTGCTGCATTTTACCATCTAATGATACTGCAGATAAAAATCCTGTACGCCCCTTCTTTGAAGCATACAAAATCATAGCGCCATTGGGTGCAAAGCTGGGTGACTCATCTGATGGACCACCGGTTAGGACGTTAATCGAACGTGTTGCCATATCCATAACAGCAATTCGATAGTCATTACCATTACCGTGCACCATCACTAAATTTTTTCCGTCCGGTGAAAAACTGGACCGTGCATTGTAGTTACCCGAAAAAGTGAGTCTTTTTTCTTCTCCACCTTGACTTGGCACCAGGTAAATTTGTGGTTTACCACCCCTGTCAGATGTAAAAGCTATATGACTACCATCTGGAGACCAGCTTGGCTCTGTGTCAATAGAAAAGCTTTTCGTCAACTTGGTTACAGCACGTGTCGACAAATTTAAAACATAAATATCCGGACTGCCATCTTTTGATAATGTCAGTGCTAATCTTGTACCATCCGGAGACCAGGCAGGCGCACCATTAATACCTGGAAATTCTGCAACGCGTGCGCGTTCTCCTGTCGCTAGCGTTTGAACATAGATAGCAGCATTCTTCCTTTCAAAAGAAACATAAGCGACCTTTTTGCCATCTGGCGACCAGGATGGAGACATCAAAGGCTCAACAGACGAGGCTACCGTTTGCGGGTTAAAACCATCGGCATCGGCCACCTGTAGCTGATGAGATTGCTGCTTACTCCCTTGATTGTTGGTTGTTATGTAGGCTATACGGCCACTAAAAACGCCCTTTTTACCTGTTAGCTTTTCAAAAATAAGATCGCTAATATGGTGAGCACTTCTCCGCAAATCAGCTGTGGATGAATTCATTCGATAACCTAACAACTGTCCGCTTTTATAAACATCAAGTAATTGAAACTGAATGTTATATTGACCGCCACCCAAATCATTTACCTGACCCACTACCATGTAATTCTGCCCAACAGACTGCCAGTCTTTAAAATTAACTTCGGCTGAAGAGCTGGGTCTGCTTGGCATACCGCTTTCTGCCATCATTTTAAAATAGCCGCTACGTTCTAAATCAGCGTTGACTATCGAACTAATATTAACTGGCGCACTTTGGGAAGCAAAAGGAACGATTGCTAGCGGTACCGCACTTTCAACACCCTCGGTAATTTCAATCGTCAGCGCAGCAAACCCATTGGATATGCTGAAACCAAACAGCACTATTAATAATAAAATTCTTTTAATAAAACTCACATCCACCTCTATGCCTGCACTCAAAAAAACCGCTTTCATTTTCACATAGACCAACTTTAATAAATCAATAAGCTATAAGAGCACCCATTAGTTATTTGGGGTTAAATAAAAACGAAAATGTCCTAAATTCTCTTGCAAATAGTTCCTTATCATTAGGCACTGGTAAAGGCGATGCTTTGTTAACTGCATTTTCTGCAGACCTGTCAAAAATCTCATCCCCACTGCTGGATACAACTTCAGCATCGATTACAGTTCCATCAGACATTAATTTAACTCTGATCGTACACTTTAAACCTTCTTCTGCAGAAACTGGACGAATCCAACTCCGATTCACTTTCTGTTTGATAGCCTGTTTTGCTTGCTCTGACTCTGTTGACTGAGCAGCGGCCTTAGCTTTGGCTGCTGCTTCCGCCTCTATTTTAGCTTTTGCAGCCGCCTCTTCTTTAGCCTGAGCGTCGGCTTCTGCCTTCGCTTGTTTTGCGGCCTCTGCCTTGGCCTGCTTTTCTGCTTCGGCTTTTGCTTGTTTTGCAGCTTCTGCCTTAGCCTGCTTTTCTGCTTCGGCTTTGGCCTGTGCCTCTGCAGCGGCTTCTGCTTTCGCCTGCGCGGCCGCTTCGGCCTTCGCTTGTTTTGCGGCTTCTGCCTTAGCTTGTTTTTCTGCTTCGGCTTTGGCCTGTGCCGCTGCAGCCGCTTCTGCTTTCGCCTGCGCTGCTGCTTCGGCTTTTGCTTGTTTTGCGGCTTCTGCCTTGGCCTGCTTTTCTGCTTCAGCTTTCGCTTGTGCCTCTGCAGCGGCTTCTGCTTTCGCCTGCGCTGCCGCTTCGGCCTTCGCTTGTTTTGCGGCTTCTGCCTTAGCTTGTTTTTCTGCTTCGGCTTTGGCCTGTGCCGCTGCAGCCGCTTCTGCTTTCGCCTGAGCTGCCGCTTCAGCTTTTGCTTGTTTTGCAGCTTCTGCCTTAGCCTGTTTGTCTGCTTGGGCTTTGGCCTGTGCCGCTGCAGCGGCTTCTGCTTTCGCCTGAGCTACCGCTTCGGCTTTTGCTTGTTTTGCGGCTTCTGCCTGCGCTTCAGCTTCTAATTTAGCTTGCTTTTCTGCCTCAGCTTTAGCAACTTTTTCTGCTTCCGCTTTAGCCTGTTTCTCGGCTTCGGCTTTCGCCCGTGCGGCTGCAGCGGCTTCGGCTTTTGCCTGCGCTTCAGCTTCTAATTTAGCTTGTTTTGCTGCTTCTGCTTTAGCAACTTTTTCTGCTTCCGCTTTAGCCTGTTTCTCGGCTTCAGCTTCTGCCTTGGCTTGCTTTGCTGCCTCTGCTTTGGTCTGTTTCTCAGCTTCGGCTTTCGCCCGTGCGGCTGCAGCGGCTTCTGCTTTTGCCTGTGCTTCAGCTTCTTCTGCCTTGGCTTGTTTTGCTGCCTCTGCTTTAGCAACTTTTGCTGCCTCTGCTTTGGTCTGTTTCTCAGCTTCGGCTTTCGCCCGTGCGGCTGCAGCGGCTTCTGCTTTTGCCTGTGCTTCAGCTTCTTCTGCCTTGGCTTGCTTTGCTGCCTCTGCTTTAGCAACTTTTTCTGCTTCCGCTTTAGCCTGTTTCTCGACTTCAGCTTTCGCCCGTGCGGCTGCAGCAGCTTCTGCTTTTGCCTGTGCTTCAGCTTCTTCTGCCTTGGCTTGCTTTGCTGCCTCTGCTTTAGCAACTTTTTCTGCTTCCGCTTTAGCCTGTTTCTCGGCTTCGGCTTTCGCCCGTGCTACTGCAGCGGCTTCTGCTTCTGCTTTTGCTTCAGCCTTTGCTCGGTCAGCTTCTTCTGCCTTGGCCTGTCTTTCAGATTCTGCTTTAGCCAAAGCCTCCTCTTCAGCCCGCTTTAATTCTAATTCAGCTTTTTCCTTAGCCGCCAACTGCTCCTTCTCAGCTAGAGCCTTTTCTGCCTCTGTTTTTTTAATAGCCTCCGCCTCAGCTTGCAAACTTGCAGTGTCAATCATGGTCGCATGAATGACTTCCGACTCTGGCTTAGATTCAGGCTCTTTAATGTCTGGTTTATAGAGTGCGCTTAATACAAACAAACCCAAAAGCGTAAAATGTAAAGCTAAAGCCAGTAAAAAAGGCCAAGTAAATCTTCTTTGGTTATGCATGCAAATTTATTGTTCTTCAGGCTTGGTCATTAATCCTACAGTAGGCACGCCCGCGTTCTTAAGTGCTGCCATGACTGTAACCACTACTCCATAATTCACGGCTTTATCTGCGTTTATAAGCACTTGGGTTTTTGGCTTATCGCTTAGGATTTCTGCAACACGCGCATTGATATCTTCAGGCAATATCGGCACATCGGTCTGGTTATCAGATTTGATATAATATTGCCCCTCAGTCTTAATTGAAATGATGATAGGCGGATTAGCTCCATCACTATCTGATTCGACGGTTTTCGATTGCGCTTGTGGAAGATCAACGTCTACGCCCGTCTGTAACATAGGCGTTGTAATCATAAAAATAATTAGCAAAACCAACGTAACATCAATGTAAGGAACCACATTGATCTCTGCCATAGGCTTTCTACGCCCATTTTTTCTACTTATCTGTGGCCCACTCATTTTTGATGTGCCTGTCTTTGTAATAGAACAACAAACTCTTCAACAAACAACTCATATCGACCTGTTAATCGATCCAATCGAGTAGAAAACCGGTTATAGGCAATAACGGCAGGAATAGCGGCAAACAGACCAATCGCGGTTGCAATCAGCGCCTCTGCAATACCAGGAGCAACTTGGGCTAAGGTCGCTTGCTTAACATTACCCAATGACATGAATGAATTCATAATGCCCCATACCGTTCCAAATAAACCAATATAAGGACTAATAGAACCGACAGTGGCAAGAAAAGACAAGTGCTCATCAAGCCTTTCCAGTTCTCGTGATAATTCGATACGCATCGCTCTTTGGGCGCTTTCCACTTGAACCCCAGGTTCAACATTACCCGCCTGCCGCATTCTGGAAAACTCTTTATACCCTGCAAGAAATATTTTCTCGATACCTTCTGGTTCAAAATCCTTTGCTGCCAGTTTTCGATATAGATCTGTTAAAGCAACCCCTGACCAAAACTGCTCTTCGAACTCATCAGTAATTTCAATGGCTCGATTAAGCTCTTTGCGCTTTGAAAAAATAAACGTCCACGATGACAAAGAAGCTACTAACAGTAACATCATGACAAATTGAACAACAAAACTGGCTTCTTTAACTAAATGGAAAATGGATAAATCAGTATTCATTCTTTAACAGCTCTAATAGGTTTTCAGGAATTGCTTTAGGACGCAGTGTTTTAGCATCCAAACAGGCGATACGACTCATACTTTTACATAAAAGATCATCACCTCGTGTAATATGTTGTTCAAAAGTAATACTGGCCTTTTTAGCTAGAACTACCTCAGCACTCACCAATATTTGTTCGTTAAAACGAGCTGGGAGAAGATAATCAACTTGCACAGACCGAACTGCAAAAAGCACACCTTCATTTTCAATAAGTTCATCTTGCTCAAAACCGGCAGCCCTTAGCATCTCGGTTCTCGCTCGCTCAAAAAACTTTAGGTAATTAGCATAAAATACTACGCCACCTGCATCAGTGTCTTCATAATAAACACGAACAGGCCAGATAAATTTTGTAAACATCATCTATAAATTAATGCTTAAAAAGTAAAAAATCGGATTAATATCAGACAACAATCTACTAACTTTTATTATTCAAATAAATCTTCAGACACCCCGATCTGATGGGGTGGAGACAAACCAAAATGCAAGTAGGCATTCTGGGTAACAACACGCCCACGAGGTGTGCGCATAATAAAGCCTTGTTGTAACAAATACGGTTCTAAAACATCTTCAATCGTTCCGCGCTCTTCACTAATTGCGGCCGCTAACGTATCAAGACCCACCGGACCACCGGCAAAATTCTCAATCATGGTCATCAATAATTTACGATCCAAGGCATCAAAACCATTACTATCAACTCTTAACATGTCCAACGCTTGCATAGCAGCATCTTCTGTTATGGTGCCATTACCTTTTACCTCGGCATAATCACGCACGCGCCTTAGTAATCGATTTGCAATTCTGGGGGTTCCCCTAGATCGACGAGCGACTTCATAGGCGCCCTTTTGATCCATGACAATACCCAACACTTTAGCAGATCTTAAAACAATACTGGCTAATTCATCAACCGTATAAAACTCTAAACGTTGCACAATTCCAAAACGATCACGTAATGGAGATGTCAATAAACCTGCACGGGTGGTTGCTCCCACTAAGGTAAAGGGAGGCAAATCCAACTTAATGGATCGTGCAGCAGGCCCTTCTCCAATCATAATATCTAATTGATAATCTTCCATGGCAGGATATAAAATTTCTTCAACCGCTGGACTCAAGCGATGTATCTCATCAATAAATAATACATCATGCGCTTCAAGATTAGTCAATAATGCAGCTAGATCACCCGCCTTATCCAACACAGGCCCAGACGTTTGGCGAATTTTAACACACATTTCGGCTGCGATGATATTAGCCAACGTTGTTTTACCTAATCCAGGTGGTCCAAAAATAAGCACATGATCTAAAGCTTCGTTTCGGGCCGTTGCTGCTTGAATAAAAATCTCCATTTGTGCGCACAACTCTTTCTGACCCACATAATCAGCTAACTTTTTTGGCCGAATTGCGCGATCTTGACGCTCTTCATCGGAATGACTTCGAGCCGTTATCAATCTATCGCTTTCAATCATCTAACGGCTCCCTGTAGCGCTAAGCGAATAATGTCTTCGCACGTTTTTCCCTCTGTGCTGATATTCTGGATCATTTTACTAGCATCCAAAGGTTTATACCCTAAGGAACACAATGCGCTGATAGCTTCCTGCTTTGGGCTACCAGCAGTTGATATTTTTACACCAACCGTATCCGTGCTCGCAGAACCTGCCACACCCAAATCTGGCAACCGGTCACGCATCTCAATAATTAAGCGTTCCGCCGTCTTTTTACCTACACCGGGCAAACGTACCAACGCCTGTGAATCATTATCCTGAATACAGCGATAAAACTCTTCTGCACTCTGCCCAGACAAAATAGTTAAAGCCAACTTTGGCCCCACGCCGTTAACCTTAATCAGAGCTCTAAATAAAGTTCGCTCGGCTTCTGCAGAAAATCCAAATAAAATATGCGCATCTTCGCGAACGACTAAATGCGTATGCAACTTTATTTCTTCATTAAGCGCGGGTAAATCATAAAATGTCGTCATAGGCGCTTCCACTTCATAACCAACCCCATTAACATCCATTATTAAAAAGGGTGGCGCTTTATGAACCAGCTTGCCTCGCAAAAAACCAATCACCTAATCATCCCTTGCTTACTTAACATAACTGCAGTCTGCTGATAATTTCCATGACAAATAGCAATCCCTAAAGCATCACTGGCGTCTAAAGATAATTCACCCTGCACATTCAATAAAATCTTTACCATATGCTGCACCTGAAACTTATCAGCCGCGCCTTTACCCACAACCGCTTGTTTAACCTGTCGTGCGGCATATTCAAACACCGCGATCTGCTGGGTTTGTACTGCACAAATAGCTGCGCCTCTCGCTTGTCCTAATTTCAAAGCGGAATCCGCATTTTTGTGCATAAAGACCTGTTCAATCGCCATTTGTTCAGGCTGATAGTTAGCAATAATTTCCAAGATACCATCAAATATCTGTTTAAGCCGATCTGGAAAATAATCCGCTTTAATTCGAATGCTGCCGCTGGCGATATATTTGTAGCCTTGTGGCGTATCTTCAATAATACCGTAACCGGTTAATCTTGACCCCGGATCTATCCCTAAAATTCTCATAAGCTACAAATACAACCGGCTACAACACATGATTGAGGACAAAATGTAACGAGGGTTCTGAGCTATAAAAGTCCGCTGACTCACGAACTATAGTTCTATCGACAACGCCACCAAAGCCTATAACATAAGCCCCAGCCTGCTTTGCTTCCAAATCTGTTTTACCATCGCCAATCATGACCAAAGAGGCTGCTGTTTTAAGCTCACCGACTACAACCGACTTCCCCCCAGTTCTGGCTAAAGGTGAACTTTGATCAAAGCCTAGATACTCACCTTTGTCGTCAAAATAAATATCTACGGCATGGACATGACTTTCGGGTAACCCCAGATATGCAGCCAAGGGCAATATTGCCTGACGTAACCCCCCGCTAATAATATGTACCGTTCTTCCTTGGGACAATAACGCAGAAAACACGTCTTTAGCCCCATCAACGATTTCTGAAATGTATAAACTTGATACCCAATCAATGCTTTTTTGATTAGGTCTAATCATTGATAAACGCCGCTCATAAACGGCTTCCAAAGGTAATTCACCATTCATTGCAGCGTCAGTCAACTTAGACAACTCTTCACCTAAGCCCACACGCCTTGCAAGCTCGTCAATCCCTTCAATTTTGCTTAACGTACTATCACAATCAAAGCAGACCACATCAAAACTCATCATTACCTCAAAGCCAGTATTGGCATATTACGCATCATGCCCATCGGCTTTTGCTAGCAATCCATAATAAGCATTTTTCACAGCAGACTTGCCTGAAAAAGACTTTTAATTAAAGCACACAGTTTAACAGCTTTGCTATAATCTCGGTATTACCAAGTGAGCTCCTTATGCAAAAGCAAGAACACACTCCAGCAATTCAAATTAAGCAACGCTTTAATGCTTTTAAATTCGCACTATTAGCCGCTATTTTATTGATACCAGCCTACCTGATCATCAAACAGGCTACACCTAAAGCGCCAGCGGTTAGTTTTTCAACCATTACCGGACAACAAATTGCTCTAAAAAGCCTGCAGGGCAAACCCGTCATTGTCGCATTCTGGGCAACTGATTGCCCGGAATGTCTTAAGGAAATACCTCTATTCATTGACCTGTACCGCCAGTTTCATAAACAGGGCTTAGAAATTATAGCCGTTGCCATGCCTTATGATCCTCCAAACCACGTGATTACACTCGCTAACGACTTACACCTACCCTATTCAATTGCTTTGGATTTAAGTTCCGAAATCACTCATGCCTTTGGTGATGTAGAATTAACGCCCAGCACTTATTTAATTCGTCCAGATGGCTCAATTGAAACCCACTATTTAGGCGCCTTTAATCTCACTGAATTGACAACCCGTATCGAAACTCTCCTCAAAGGATAACTTATGCTCTGGCTCAAAGCGTTACACTTAATCTTTATGGTCACCTGGTTTGCAGGTTTATTTTATTTGCCCCGTTTATATGTTTATCATGCCATGAGCACTGATGAAATCAGTAACGAGCGCTTTAAAGTCATGGAACGTAAATTGTTTTACGGCATCATGACACCCGGCATGATCATTACCTTTATCTTTGGTATCTGGATGTTAATTGATTACGCCTGGGGTATTTATGGCACCAGTGGTTGGTTACATGCCAAATTAGGGTTACTCGTTTTAATGTTGGTCTACCACTACTTTTGTGGCGTATGGTTAGTTGATTTTAAACAGGATCGCAACCAACATAGCCATGTCTATTATCGCTGGATGAATGAAGTTCCCGTTCTATTCTTGGTCGGCATTATTATTCTAGCCGTTGTTAAACCTTTCTAAAGAATAACACCCTTAGATAACACCAATCATTACTGCATTACTTTTAAATAAGGCATGGGCTGAAATACCAAGTTTCAAGCCCATTTCCTCAACACTGACCTGACTGATAATAGCAACAAGACTATCGCCACTCGGTAAATGTATCACTACTTCTGCATCCACTTCATCTTCTTGCAAGCGAACGACTTTGCCTCTTAAACAATTACGGGCAGAGAAACTATAATTATCTGGATCTGTCGCTATAATGATCTCCGGATCGTTAATCAGCAAAACGATATCACTGCCAATATTTAAATCGAGTTGCTTAAGCTCAGATAACGAAATAGCGGCTGCCACCAACTCCCCGCCTTTCAATTTGACCACAACTTCCGCATTCACTGTTCCCTGATCAATCTCAATGATGGAGCCAAATAACTGATTAGTTGCACTGGTTTTTATCACCAAGCGTTTAAGTAACATTTGTGTAATAGGATCACCGGCTAAAGCTTGATTAACTTCTAGCAAAAACTGCTTGTGCTGTTGGTCAATACGAGTGAAAAGTTGCAGTAATGAACGCCCTGCTGTCGTCAAAGACGTTCCTCCTCCTTTAAACCCTCCTGTCGCCGTTGTAATCAATACCTTGGGAGCCAAGTTATTAGCTCGTTCTATCATCTGCCAAGCACCTTTATAACTTAAACCCACTTGTTTAGCCGCTTGATTGATAGAGCCACTTTGCTCTATCGCTTTTAACAAAGCGATCATGCGGCTATCTAATGATCCAACTAATCGCAGATCACCTTCGAACCAAGTGGACGTTATTTTTTCTATTGATTTTTTGGGCATAGCAATATCTATAGCAAAAGGTTAATAATTTCTTAATTCTCGTCAACTTATTTCCAAATACCGTTATTTACTTTTAGAAGCAACGATATATACTAAACTTCTATATTGACCACCCTCTTTGTTAATCAATATATTCTTTCAGTTAACCACTAAAATCAACTTAAGGTAATTAATCATGAAAGCAAGCGCACGAAACCAGTTTATTGGAATTGTCAGTGATATACAAATCGGCACAGTTAATGCCGAGGTTTATATTACCCTAAAAGGCGGAGAAGCTATCGTTGCTTCAATTACGAAAGAGTCCCTGGAATCATTAGCCATCAAGCCCGGAATTGAAGTGCTTGCTCTGGTCAAAGCTCCTCAAATCATCATCGTTACTGATTTCGGCGGCTTTAAAGTGTCCGCACGTAATCAATTAAAAGGTGTCATAACTCAAGTAAAAGCCGGTGCCGTGAACACTGAAATCGACATTGAATTAAGTGGCGGCCAAGCAATTGCAGCAACCGTTACTAATGACAGCGTTGAAACTTTAGGGTTGAGCAAAGGTGAAACCGTCACCGCCATTTTTAAAGCAGGTGCTGTAATTTTGGCAGTGGCCAGTTAAACACTACAACTAGATAACCATCTACTTTATCCGGATGGTTATCTAGTTACTTGATAACGAACCACCGGATGGTTATCTAGTTACTTGATAACGAACCACCGCCTGCTTATGAAAGCAGTCGATCATTGAATCACAGACTTGTTTAAATAGCCCGCCTAATGCAAGGTCAAGTAACATATTAGAAAACTGGAATTCAAAATGCAGCGAGATAATACTCTCATTAACATCAACGGGGGTAAATCGCCACACGCCTTTAAGCGCTTTAAAAGGGCCATGCTCCAGATTAATTGCAATAGAACGACCCTGCTCTAAAGTATTAAGTGTAGAAAACTTAAAACCCAGCTCACCTTTTGCTATCTTCATCGTCGCTTTTGATTGGTTATCGACCTGATCATAGACTTCGGCAAACGTGCATAATGGAATAAATTGAGAGTACGAGTTAATATCGTAAACCAAATCAAACATCTGCTCAGCTGAATACGGAACTCTAACCTGTTTATTGATACTGGACATAATGTCTGTTACATACGCATGGACATTGGAAGCGTAAACAGAATAATATTCAGCAGCCCCAAACAGCCCATCAAAACAGCATAAGGCTTAAACGTTGACCATACTACCTCACCTGTATAGTAGGTGTTAGCAATACGATAGACGATATACAAAGAACCCAAAAAGCCCAGCCCTACTAATCCAAACTGCATCACCTGAATCATAGGCGTACTCACGAGTGCAGCCGAAGCGCCGTGTGAATCAACCCCAAAGAGTGCCAGCCCGGTATATAAGATAGATTTACCTTCTGCTAATAAATGAAAAAGGTTATGAGAGATATGCGCGGCTAAGTCCAAGGCAATAATGGCATAACCAAACCGGGTAAAATTTTCTACAAAAGTCGAGTGATTACTCTTGGCGGCCACTAAAGAAGCCCAACTTAATAACGAAACAGGCAAAATAATAGCGAAGATAAATGTAATGGTGAAATTAACATAATAACTGGTCGTGCCGGTCACTGATTCCAGCCAAGCAAGCGTACCCGCCCAAATGTCAAGCATCGTTACATTTTGTACAAACACAATACCCATAATAACAGCCGCTAAAAAAGCTGCTTCAACTCTGGGCTTACGCACAAACCATAATTCTTTAGTCGGTGGACGAAGGGTCAATTGAATTGAATCATTCGGACAGTTTTTTAAACAATCACCGCAGAGTACACAGTTAGCACTTGATGCCATGACCCGTGGAAATTCAAAGACTGGACAGCCCGGAATAGCCTCAGTACCATTATAACAAGCAGCGGTATCGCATTTAGCACAAACCTCAGGGGTTCCATGCAAAGAGAGCATCCCGGCTTGAGCGTAATTACCCGCTAATCCACCCAAGAAACAGATATGTCGACAAAACATACGACGTTCAAAGAAAGCGCCTGAAGTGATCACGGCGGTGGTAAGAATCATCAGTAAAACACCTGATCCCAGAGGGCTACCCACGATACCCCAGACATGATCGCTCCAGGTAATAAAAATAAATGAGGCATCAATAATCCAGATACCATATTTCTTTAAGAACTTAGGCACCGGCTTATTATTACCAACAAACCGCTGAACTAAATCATTGACCGTAGCAAACGGGCAAATAGCACACCAAAATCGACCAAGAAACAGAAAAATAATCGGAATAACCGGCCACCAAAACACCCAGGTGAGTGCAGTACCCAAGTTGTCATGTGCTTTACTAGGCCCTAAAAAAAGCTGGTAGATAATGACTACAAACAACAACAGAGTCGGCCATTGAATAATACCCGGATACCAGCGACTGCGTAAAAAAAGATTTAGCCACTTATATTTAAGAAGGTTTCCTTCTGAAAGACAAGAAGGGCTAGGCTCTGAAATTGGAGTAGTCATATTAATTATCCTGGTAAATTAGGTAGAAACTGCGTTGCGCTTAGCCACAGAGGCAGACCAAATGACCAATGCATTTAGACAGGCAAACCCCAACAAAACAACTAAAGCCGTTGAGTTTCTAGCCACTTCGACTGGAAAATCAACGGCAAACATCTGTCCATTAATGCTGAAATGAGTGCTCAGGACCCAATCTCCGTCCATTGAAAAAGGAATTATACCAAAGTAGTTACCTGTTTTATTTAGCACTTCTTTGTATAAAACCACGGTTGGCACACTAACCATGTTCGACATATCATGTCCATGCTCCCCCATATCCATATCACTCATGCCTTGCATGCCGTTAACTTCAACGTGTGCAGTATCGATCGGCATCCCCATTTTATCAGTGATTTTGATACGCACTGGCACCGACCCCACTTTAGCGGCCTCGATAAAAAACAAACTGACTTGGTAACCACCAACTGATGATGTCAAGACATCACCACCCGACGCCAAAACTATGCGGGGTAGTAGCATCACTAGACAAAGCCACAATACATTGAGTAAAGCACCATCTGTTCTTTTTTGAGTCATAGCCTACCCCAATGAGTGATAATGATTATGCAGTTTCTTCAACCAACACCGGCTTACGCGCTCTGTGACAACCCAGCATACCGGAAAATATACCCTTAGACGCGACCTCACAATAACCTTTCTCTTCTAACAGAATGGTCAACTCTTCGGTTGAATAGAATATTTCTAAGGCTTCAATAAAATATTGAATCAGATTCAACGCAGCGGGACTACTACGAAACAGAAAGCCCGTTCCGGCTAAACACAAGCGCAAATAAGCATAATAGAGTTTTTCAACGATCTTATTGCTAGGTCGCAACATATCGCAATGATAAAAATGCCCACCGGGCTTAAGCACGCGATGAATTTCACTGAACATGTGGGTAATTTTTAAATGCCGTGAAGCAAACTGTAACGTCACCACATCAAAATGATTATCCGGAAAAGGTAGGCTATGTACATCAGCAATCACACTATTAATGGTAAAACCTAGCCGTTCAGCACGTTGCCTGCCTACTTCCTGCATATCCGTACTACGATCAATGGCATGTATTTCAAGGGTCGGTTCGCGCTTAAGCAACGCAATACCTATCGCATTAGTACCTGCACACACATCAAGCACTTTTTGTTTCGGCTGCAACTCAAACATAGACATGAAGCAACTTAAGAACCAGTTCCAACAGCCTAAACTAGCCACTTGATTGCCCCGATCATAATAAGGAGCAATGTTTTTAAAGGCGTCATTAAGCTGTTGTGACCAAACCGTACTAAAAGCGGATTCTCGGACTTGCTCTCGTTTGGTCAAGGGTGGTAAAGACATAGAATACATTTCCTTTTAAATAAAATAGTTGAATTATTATTGGACTATACTAGCAATCAGCAATCATACTTACACTATAGTAATATTTTACACCTTAGATATAGGTATGTTCGATTACTGAAACAGGTAGACCTATCCCTTTCAGGGTAATGCAACATCTCCTTTATTGTCAAATGAAACATCACTAAAACTTTTAGACAAATAATCACTGTGAAAAAAATACTGCCTATTGTCCTTATTTTAACTACCCTTGCAGGCATTGGATGGCTTTATCAAACCCATCATGCTAAAAAGGAAAGAACACTTGTACTTTACGGCAATGTGGATATAAGAGAAGTCAATCTGGGTTTCCGTGTCGGCGGCAGACTTTCGAAACTCATGTATGATGAAGGTGACCAAATTAAACAGGGTGAAGTCATCGCTCAACTGGATAATGAACCCTACCAAAATCAAGTCGCCAATACCATCGCACAAGTCAATTCTCTAAAAGAGCGTTTAAAATTAAAAGAAGCCGGTAACCGTCCACAAGAAATTGCTCATGCCAAATCGTTAGTCCGAGAGCAAGAAGTTGCCACGGCCAATGCTAAGCAAGTCTTTCAACGTTCACAAAGAGCACTGTTGATTATGGGTATTTCGACCCAAGATCGTGATAATGCAGAAATGGTCTATCAAGAAAGTGAAGCACGCCTCGCTGCCGCAAGACAAAACCTTGCCCTACTTGAAGAAGGTTTTAGAATTGAAGATATCGCCCAAGCCAAGGCAGACCTTGCACAAGCAGAAGCCGCTTTGGCCAGTGCCGAACTTCAGGTAAAAGACACCGTATTAACAGCGCCTTCTGAAGGCATCATTTTAACTCGCGCTCAAGAAGCAGGTGCCATTCTACAATCAGGCGCAACTGTTTTTACCGTCTCTTTACAACACCCGGTCTGGATTCGTGCTTATGTACATGAACCCGATCTAGGCCACATACATCCCGGAACTCTAGTTGAAATTTATACGGACACACAACCTGACAAACCGTATAAAGGTCAAATTGGATTTATCTCTCCACGTACTGAATTTACGCCTAAGTCGGTAGAAACAACAGAACTTCGCACGTCACTGGTCTATCGTTTACGAATCGTTGTAAAAAATCCTGATGAAGCCTTACGCCAAGGTATGCCTGTGACTATAAAGCTGATTGCAGATCAATCAGCCGTACCCAGTTAGGCTCAGCCTTTATGAGTGAAGCACTGGTTACTCTTGAGACTATCCAAAAGATATTTCCAAATGCCAAGAAACCCGCATTAACAAATCTTTCTGCAGAACTATTCCCTGGCCGTATTACGGGGTTAGTCGGGCCAGACGGAGCAGGAAAAACCACGCTCATCCGCTTAATAGCCGGACTACTAACCCCGACAGCAGGCACCATTCGTGTCACTGGACTTGATCCTATTCAGGATGCAACGGAATTACATAAAACCATAGGCTACATGCCACAAAAATTTGGCCTTTATGAAGACTTAACAGTCCAAGAAAACCTGGAGCTCCACGCGGATTTACGAAACGTGATAGGTGAAGATCGTAAAGCAACCTTCAAACGCCTGCTAGAATTCACTGATTTGTCTCCATTCACCACCCGACTGGCAGGAAAACTGTCCGGAGGGATGAAGCAAAAACTAGGTCTCGCTTGTACATTACTTGGAACCCCCCGATTGCTGCTCCTTGATGAACCCGGTGTAGGCGTTGACCCCATCTCACGACGAGAGCTATGGAAAATGGTTCATGACCTCATTGACCAAGGAATTACCGTGGTTTGGAGCACCGCCTATCTTGACGAAGCGGAGTTGTGCGAAGAAGTGTTACTTATGAATGAAGGCCAATTGCTGTTTTATGGCAAACCAGAAGAAATGACTAACCGTATTCGTAATCGCAGCTTTCAGATTCGTAATCCCAGCGGCAGTAGAAGACAATTACTTGAGCGTGCATTAAGCCACCCCAAAGTAATGGACGGTGTTATACAAGGTCATCATGTCAGGCTGGTTCTACGTGCGAATTCTTCCCCTCTAGATTTGCTTGAACTGGATGCGGGCGAAAATGCAGAACTCATTCCTGTTAATCCGCGCTTTGAAGATGCCTTCATTGAAGCGTTAGGAGGAGGACCCGGCGGTGACTCCGTCTTGGCGCAACGACTTCAACCTATTGAGGGTGATGACAAGACCATTATCGAAGCGATTGAACTCACAAAAACATTTGGTACCTTTACTGCCACTGATCACGTCAACTTCGCCGTAAAACGTGGCGAGATTTTTGGCTTGCTTGGCCCAAATGGCGCCGGCAAATCGACTAGCTTTAGAATGATGTGTGGTTTGCTTTCACCCAGTTCGGGCACTGCAAGAGTATTAGGCATTGATCTGAAGAAAAGTGCCAGTTTGGCACGACAACAACTGGGTTATATGGCACAGAAATTCTCTCTCTACGGGAATCTGACCGTGCACCAAAACCTGAACTTCTTTTCAGGTGTTTACGGTTTAAAAGGTCATCGGCAAAAAATGATTGTCAATGACATGATCGAGATCTTTAAGTTACAGCCTTTTTTACATGCCACACCTGACACACTGCCCCTGGGCTTTAAACAACGTTTGGCGTTGGCCTGCGCCGTAATGCATGAACCGCCCATTCTTTTTCTTGACGAACCGACCTCGGGTGTCGATCCGGTCACACGCCGAGAATTCTGGACACATATTAACGGCATGGTTGAAAAAGGCGTTACCGTGATGGTAACCACGCATTTTATGGACGAAGCGGAATACTGTGACCGCATCGCGTTAGTGTTTCGAGGTAAAATCATCGCCGCAGGCACGCCCGATCAACTTAAAAGCGAAATCGCCACCCCTGAAAATCCCGACCCGACCATGGAAGATGCCTTTATTGCCTTGGTACAAGAACAAGTTCATGAATAATGCCCTCTCCTTTCGTCGTCTCCGTGCTCTGTGTCGTAAAGAGACCCTGCAAATCTTACGTGACCCCAGTAGTAATATTATTGCCTTCATATTACCCGTACTGTTACTTTTTATCTTTGGCTATGGCATTAACCTTGACTCCAGCGCAGTACATATAGGCCTGGTTCTTGAAGACACCAGCCCGGAAGCCCGCCGGTTCGCCAACAATCTGTATGGTTCGCCCTATCTTCAAGTGACTACAGGACTCAATCAGAAAGCCATGGAACAAGCAATGGCTGCCGGTCAAATCCGTGGCTTCGTCGTGGTTCCCCAAGACTTTAGCGAAAAAATTAAACGTCCGATGGAAACCGCTCCCCTTCAAGTCATCATAGACGGATCAGAACCTAATACCGCCAGTTTTGTGCAAAATAATATGCGGGGAGTCTGGAACGGCTGGTTATTACAACGCGCTACAGAGCATGGTGAAAAGCCGGCCACTGACATTACTATTGAATCCAGGTTTTGGTTTAATCCCTCAGCCGAGAGTCGAAACTATTTAATTCCCGGATCAATCACTATCATTATGACCGTCATTGGCACCTTACTCACATCACTGGTCGTTGCTCGTGAATGGGAACGAGGTACCATGGAGGCTTTGCTTGCTTCACCGGTAACACGCACTGAATTATTACTGAGCAAGCTCATCCCTTATTATATTTTAGGGATTGTCTCGCTGTTCTTATGTGTGGGCGTTTCGGTAGTTATCTTAAAAGTCCCCTTTCGTGGCTCAAGTCTAGTCTTATGGGGAATCGGCTCACTTTTTTTAAGCAGTAGCCTAGGCATGGGGTTATTGATTTCTACCTTAATGCGCAACCAATTTAATGCCGCCCAAGCTGCACTCAACGCCGCCTTTTTACCCGCACTGATGCTCTCAGGCTTCGTTTATGAAATCCGCAGTATGCCTGAAGTTATCCAGGCCGTTACCTATCTGATTCCTGCCCGTTACTTTGTCACCGCCATACAAACTATTTTTCAGGCAGGGACTGTCTGGCCTTTATTATTGAGCAGCGGACTTTTCCTTTTACTATCTTCCGTGTTTTTCATTGGCCTGACTGCCTTAAAAACCCGCCGACGCTTGGAGTGATGTAAATGCTGTCTCGTATCGTCACTTTAATCATCAAAGAATTGCAAATGCTCCTGATGGATCGTTCAAGCCGTATGGTTCTAATTATGCCAGTCGTACTTCAACTCGGTTTGTTTCCCTTTGCTGCCACGCTGGAAGTCACCAATAACACGCTTGCCGTTTTTAATGAGGACAACGGCAACCAGTCATTAGAATTGATCAAACGATTTTCTAAAGCACAGGCATTTAGCGAGTTCATTCCACTTTACAGTGAGCTTGATATCCACCAGGTACTGGATAATCAAAAAGCCTTGATCGTCATTCGGTTTCCAGCAGATTTTTCACGTAATATTGCCGCCGGACATTCTGCAACTATTCAAGCTTTACTCGATGGTCGACGCTCAAATAGCGGCCAAATCGCCTTAGGTTATGTTCAACAAATACTCTTAAACTATAACAACGAACGCCTTATTGATCAAAGACGCTCGCCACCCAGCCTCTTAATGACCCGGAATTGGTTCAATCCAAATCTCACTTATGTCCGCCATATCGTGCCCGGGTTAGTCGCCATTATCACAACCATCAGCACCTTAATTATAACGGCCCTCTCCGTAGCCCGTGAACGTGAACAAGGCACCTTCGACCAACTCCTCGTTTCACCTCTGACACCCGGTATGATTATGATTGGCAAAGCCATTCCCGCTATGCTAGTGGCTATGACTCAGGCCACGATTATTCTTTTGGCCGGTATTTTTATTTACCAAATACCTTTTGTTGGCTCATTTATGCTGCTTTATCTGTGTATGATCTTTTATGTACTGGCTCTGGTTGGTTTCGGACTGTTAATTGCTTCGATTTGTGCCACTCAACAACAAGCTTTTTTAGGTGTGTTTAGCTTCGTGATGCCGACGGTTCTGCTTTCTGGCTTTGTTTCGCCTGTTGAAAATATGCCACTCTGGTTACAATATGTAGACTGGATAAATCCACTCCGCCATTTCATAGTTATTGTAAAAGGAATTTTTCTCAAAGATATTGATATCCCCATCATCCTGCACAACCTATGGCCGCTGTGGGTCATTGCCATAGGTACACTTAGCGCCGCTAACTGGAAGTTTCGCCAACATCTGGGATAACTCAAGTAAGCATATATCATTCTGTAGCTCGGGTTTTCTGCTTTACCGCCACAACGTTAATACTGTTTTAATCTTGATGGGAATTGACGCAAATTCAGCATAGAAAAAGCAAAAAATAATATTTTCTGTTTCGGATTAAACATCGTAATCATTTAAGCAGCCTTACACACCTCTATTTCCCTGGCTTTATCTCTGTGGCACAGTTATTGATATAGATAAATTGAAGTTAAAAACTTCGCCCCTCAAAGCGGCTTTATTTTATTTAAATCGAGATTAATAGGAAAAGATGTCATGTCGAAAAATACAACTAATCAAGGATCAGCATAATCTCATGAAAGTACAGATCAGACCCAACGTGTTCAGACCCAGGGAAAAATCAGCCGTCGCAAATTTCTTGGCACGGCGGGTCTCATTACAGCCGCTGGAGTGTTAGCGCCTTCCATCTCTTCAACAGCACTAGCAGAAACCGTTGACACTGATGTTAATAATGAGGCAGGTAGTGATTTATCCGAGCAATATCAAAATGATAGTTTTGGCACGTTGCATTCAAAACGCTTAAGGAACAAAGCCCACAAAGCGCGTATTAAATCAGCCGAGCTAGAATATAACATAGATATCCCCCCCCAACCCAACAACGGTGACGAAGCCGCTTACCCAAATAAAATTTCGGTTTCAACTAAAGGCTTAAAGCATGATGCACAAGGCCATGTATTTCCGGAATCATATAGTTCATTCTTAACAGCACTTAAATCCGGCAAGCATGAAGATTTTGAAAACATTATACTCGGCGGGACAACCAAACTGGCTGGGATTCAAGGGCCATTAACCGCCAGTCTGGAAGGCATCGCCAACAGTCAATTGGCAATTCCATTAGCCGCTCCATTAAATAGTGCCGAACTAGCCGCCCATCATATAGAGGTCTATTGGCAAGCACTTCTGAGGGATGTGCCCTTTACCGAATACCGTAACGATACATCCAATCCGCTGGTTTTAGCAGCGGTTAACGAATTAAATAAACTGCCTGCATTTAATGGACCTCGAATCAATGGCCAGGTTACCCCAGAAACACTGTTCAGAAGTACCGCAGCTTATGTTGATTACAATGCAGATTCATCTGGCAGAAAAGGTAAATACGTAGTGCCTGATGGCACATTGGATGGACCCTACATTTCACAGTTTTTATTAAGAGCCGTTCCAGCCTGGGGTACTTTCCCAAGTCTACCGCAAACCCGACCTATCCAAAAAGAAGGAGAAACTTTTGGCGCAACTTTTGACGAATGGCTAACATTAAGGAATGGCAACAGTATTGGCAGAAGCATAACACTCGAATCAGGTCGAAGACATGTTATCAATGGGCGTGACTTGGCTGCCTTGGCACGCAACTCCGGCCCCACCTATTTGCATGTACTGCAAATCCTCAGCACTGCTGCAAACCCAAGTAACCCACTGTTAGGTGGCGTAGGTGCGCCATTAAACCCCGCTAACCCCTACTTAAGCTCTAAAACGCAAGACACAACGGCCTCTTCTTTTAGTACAGGCTATATACAAGGATTACTGGCACTAGCTGCTACCTATGCGACAAGAACATCTTATTACCAAAACTGGTACGTAAATCGTCGTTTACGTCCAGAAGATTACGGCGGATTAGTTCATAAAGTCTTAGCCAATGGTGCAAATTATCCATTACATCCCGATGTATTAAACTCTGATGCCGTTGCTCGAACATTTAAGCAGTTCGGTACTTATCTATTATCCAGTGCAAGCAATGTTGGCGCACCAACCCATCCAGGTTATCCAAGTGGCGCAACCATAGGTGCTGCCACACCAATCACTTTGTTAAAAGCATTTTTCGATGAAAACCATGTCATCCCTAATCCAGTGCAAGTCGATCCGAATGACCCAACCAAGCTCATTCCTTACACTGGCACAGAACAACTGACTGTAGGTGGAGAACTGAATAAACTGGTGAACAATATCGGCTTTGGACGTAACTTCAATAACTTCCATATCCGCGCAGATATTTCAGCTTCCCACACATTAGGAGAAGCACTGGCTATCAGCTTACTCAGAGATCAAAGGGGTACTTATAACGAACCATTTACTGGCTATACCTTTACCAAATTTGACGGTAATAAAGTAACTATCTAACATTTCTCCTGACATCGCCAGCATTAATATTCTGGCGATGTCATTTCTAAAACCCCAGTATTTTTCCAAAGGAGGCGCTCATAAACTATAATCTCATGAAGAATATATCAGCAAATTTACGCTGCTTTAGTCATAATGAGGTTTGCCAGGAATAACTCAATCAACACGCCATGCTACCACTTACTTATTCATCAACAGGAATCATTGGGCTGAGTTTTTTATTATCCGCTTGCATGGTTGGGCCTGATTATCAGAAGCCCGAAACCGTCTTACCGGCTACATGGATTTCCACTCCCGAAAAATCCACTCAAGAACACTTGGCCATAGAACAAGCTTGGTGGAAGAACTTTCATGATCCAGTACTCAATCAATTAGTTACTAAAGCCACGACCAACAATTTTGATGTAAAGATCGCAGAAACAAGGATCACACAAGCCCGCGCTTCTCAAGCGGCGGCTACTGCTGCTCTATTTCCTGTCGGTGAGATGATAGCAAATGCGAATCGGCAATCGAACCAGATTGGTTTTCCCAATAGCGCACCCAGCACTCTAACCAGTGCCCTTAAAAAACCCTTTAATATCTTTAAAACCGGGTTTGATGCCAGTTGGGAGCTTGATCTGTTCGGTGGTCATCGCCGTGAAGCAGAATCAGCCAAAGCCGAACTTGAAGCCTCTGCTTTATCACGTGATGATTTAGTCATCAGCCTTCTCGCTGAAGTCGCAGCCACTTATATTGAGATTCGTCAATATCAAGCGCAATTAAAATTTGCGCAAGAGACCGTCGAAGCAGATATAAAAACCACCACTATCACCCAACAACGTGTTGACCTAGGCGAAACAGCGGGTGTTGATGTCTCAAAAATGGAATCACAACAGCAACGTGATCAAGCACAAATTTCTTATATCAGTAATCTGCTCAGTCAAGCTGAATACCGTATGGATGTTTTATTGGGTGAAAAACCGGGGGCGACCCACGCATTAGTCAATCCGATTAAAGCATTACCTGTCATGGATCAGAAGATTCTGTTAACCACGCCTGCGTCTGTTATCGCTCAACGCCCCGATATTCGTATAGCAGAACGCAAGCTCGCCTCTGCCACGGCTCAAGAAGGCGTCGCCACGGCAAAGTTCTTCCCTGATATTTCTCTCGTTGGCTTTATTGGACTCTTTAATACCAACGCCGGAAACCTGCTCAACGTCAGCAGTAAATCATGGTCCATGGGTGCCAATGTGTTATGGCCTATCCTCAGCTTTGGTTCACTGTCTGCCAATTTGAGTGGTGCAGAAGCAAGACAACAGGAAGCGTTGACTAAATATCAAAAAACCCTTAATAATGCGCTGTCTGATGTTGAATCTTCCGTAACGGCTTATACCGAGCAAGAAAAATATCTCCAATCCCTTGAGAAAGCAACAGCGGCTGACCAAAATATCTATGACATTGCGGTTAATCGATACGAAGAAGGTTTGTCCTCCTACCTGGAGGTGTTAGAAGTAAAGCGAAAACTCTACAGCTCTCTGAATCAATTAACCTTAGCTAAAGCTCAAACAGCCCGCACTATAATAGCTGTCTACAAAAGTTTGGGTGGCGGCTGGAAACTATTATGAGGAGGTAAATATGAGCCAAGTTGAATACTGGTATTCAGACGATAGTTTTACACATGCTGAGACTGCTCTGCGACGAGCGATAGGTCAGTATGCTTCTAGACATAGATGGATATATATTGGTTTAACGCAGCAAAAACCTGAAGATCGCTTTGCTCAACATCAAAGAAAATGGGAAGAGGGTCACAAATGGGATCGTATGATTGTAATTTATCGCGCTCGATCTTTTACCCTAATGCAAACTGTTGAAGACAAACTCATTGAATATACGCAGCGACAAATTGATTTTGGTAAATATAACTGTCAATTAATCAATGACAAAAAATCACAGCTTCCTAAAATGGCAATTGCTCCCACTGGATTTTGGGTATACATTCTTGTACAGCAGTAGAAGCAACTGGGCACATCAAATTTACAGCTTGCGTGAAATCTGATGTGCCTTCGGATTAATTAACTAGCGTATGTCCGCGCTGACGCATACACACTTTAAATGCGCGTTTAAAAT
>Ga0194062_1000181_pt1 | contig 26368 bp, 39 predicted proteins | sample SepL2225m_MetaG_FD_155481 | JGI IMG/M metagenome (GOLD analysis project Ga0194062, IMG submission 155481) | Anoxic zone freshwater microbial communities from boreal shield lake in IISD Experimental Lakes Area, Ontario, Canada - Sep2016-L224-25m | ecosystem: Environmental > Aquatic > Freshwater >... | reverse complement strand
CCATCCCCAGTTGGAAGCGGAACGGCAATCCCCTGCCGCCCCTGCTCTGCCGCAGCCTGGGGTTCGAGGAAATGGCGCCCCTGGTTCGCACCCACCCCACCCTTGGCCAGCACCATCTGGGCCGGGATCTGCGGGCCCTTAACCAGGAAGGATCCTTCCTCTGTCGGCCGGGTGCAGCCAGGCCGGGGCCCCTGCTGCGCCGCCGGCCCCTGCTGCTGGTGGACGACATCCTCACCACCGGTGCCACGGCCCGTGCCGCCGCCGGAGCTCTCCAAGCGGCGGGGTACCGCGTGGCAGGGCTGCTCTGTCTGGCCCGCACGCCTCAAAAGGCCGGTCGGGAAAGGCCGTGATCTAAGATCTGGCCGTCGCCAAGGCGACAGGCCGGGATAGCTCAGTTGGTAGAGCAGGCGATTGAAAATCGCCGTGTCCCCAGTTCAAATCTGGGTCCTGGCATTGGTTAACCCTTGTATTCACAAGGGTTTTCGCGTTTTTGGGTATGTGAGTTACAAGTGAGTTACTCCTGACCCCTTGGCACGAGGCAAGGTGGCAGGGGGAATAACTCACACAAGGGATCGCCTCGGGGCAAAGCAAGGACTCTTAGCGAGCACTCAAAGATTCACAATCCCGCTCACACCGCTCCAGGGAACCGTCAAGGTCCGCAAACAGCACCCGAAGCCTTGGTGACTGCTCTGGGAAAGCAGCTGCATTGAGGGTCAACACCGTCAAGCGGTTGGTCATGCTCTCCAGGGCAAGAAGGGCATCAGTCAAGGTTTCAGTGGCAAGGGAACCAGTGGTGAGGGTGGTCATGGGTTCGATGGAACTGCTCTAAGAGTTCCCACTAGCGGCTGAGCTGGGCCAATACCCCACTGAAAGCCAGGCAAAACCCAGTCGCAGCAGGCAAACTGGTAGGACTACTCAGGCACATGTGACCGATTCCGCTGCCTTAGCTGGCCCCGAGACCGAAGACGAGGACCTGGGGGATCTGCTGCTGGAGGTACTCCCTGGTGATGGCAGCACTATCGGCAACCTGTCAGCAAGGGAGGCACTGAGTCGGGCCGCAGAAAGGGATATCGCCGAAGACGAGTACGAAACCGTCAAGGAACGGCTTCTGGGGCTTGGATTGGTCAGGAAAGGTCGTGGCCGTGGTGGTGCTATCGCTTTGGCAGAGGGGATAGAGGGAGGAAGTCGCTACGAGGCACCCTCAGCACCCACCACCCGCCGATCCACTGGTGGCAATAATGTCGCCCCAGAACCCGTCTTCCAGATCGGTCAGCAACTGACCCTCTCCCAACTGGAGGGGTTCCTTTGGAAGAGTGCCGACATCCTGCGGGGAAGCATGGATGCCTCGGAATTCAAGGACTACATATTCGGGATGCTGTTCCTCAAACGCCTGTCCGATGCCTTTGATGAGGCACGGGAGGGCGTTATCCAGTACTACCTGGATCGGGGCAAGACCCAGGAACAGGCTGAGGCCCTGGCAGAAGAGAAGGATGAGTACACCAAGACTTCAGATCTCCCCGCCATGGATGAGGCAACCCATGATCGTGTGCTGAATCTGACCAAGGAGCTGGTGGCCGACTTCAAGGATGCAACCCAGATCGTTGGCTTCTTTGACAAGTGGGATGAGGTTGCCCGAATCAAGCGGCAGATCAAGCGTTCAATCCTGGATCAACCATTCGGGGATAAGGCACTGGTAGATGCCGTGACAGAGCGGTTCATGGACCTGGGCAAGAGGCACTTCAGGTGAGTGCAATTCCAGTGGAGGTCTTAGGTCTGCGGGTGGAGGTGCTCCGCTCTGTAAGGAGAACTGCAGGACTCCACATCGTTGGAAATGACCTGCAGGTAAGGATCCCTGAGCACCTGGAGGATCAAAGGGTGGCAGAGATCCTCAAGCAAAAACGACCCTGGATCAGGTCCAAGGTTGCCGAACTCAAGCGGGTTCCACCCCATCGCCCCAAGGAACTGGTGAGTGGTGAAGCGTTCCCGTACCTGGGACGGAACTACCGCTTGAAGGTCCTAGAGGGGCACAAGGTGGGGGTGTGCCTCTCAGGGGGATACCTCAAGGCAACCATCCGTCCCACTGAGCAGGGTGAGCAGAGGGAAGCGAGGATTCAGCAGTACCTGCAGAACTGGTATCGCACCAAGGCACTGGAACGCCTTAACGAAAAGACAGGGCGTTATGCCAAGGAGATCGGTGTGGTGACAGCAGGGATCAGCGTCAAGAATTTCAGGTCACGCTGGGGCTCCTGCGACAAGAAGGGACAGCTGATCTTCAACTGGAACATCATCAAGGCACCTCATGCCATCGCCGATTATGTGGTAGTCCATGAGTTGTGCCACCTGATTCACCCGAACCACTCCAAGGAGTATTGGCAGCTGGTCGGTCGTCATGATTCCGCCTACCATGAGCACAGACAGTGGCTAAAGGAAAACCGGTCAGCTTTGTTGTGAACAACAATCAACATGACTGTGACTCGCCATCAGCCAGCAGATGCATCACTGAGCCTTAATACTTGCCTCTAATGACCATACTTCAATCACTGCCAATGCTTTTAGCTCTTGTTGCGTCTGCTCCAATTTTGGCGGGAACAGCCAAAACAATTGAGGAATTCAATTGCGGAAAGATTGGAAGTGTGAAACTTACAACCTCAAAAGACCCCGCATTGGCTTCTGGGCATCCTGTTTTTCCAGCAGTACTTGAAATCCCAAGTAAGAAACTAAGTCAAAAGGGATTTATTCATAGTTCCATGGGAGGGAATGATCGGACGTTCACCAAGGGAGCACTGGATAACTTCCGAGCAGTGGACGAAGCAACTCCCGCCAATCCAATAATGATTAGGATCTGAAAAGGTGGCTACTTACATGGGAAAACCAGAGAGAATACAACTGTTGTCTTATTGAAAGAAGCCAATATTTGCATTCCAGGATCAAAGACTTTGACTGCCTAGGGTAAAGCCAAACGTCTCAGTTATGTAGCAATGACCTACCAATCCAGTCAATACAAAATTGAAATGACGGCTGATTCATCTAGTTCCCCATTGCTGCAGAATATAGTTCGTACAGATCTTTGCCGCAGTTGACAAGGTATCGCCAGTTTTAATTGCAGCTCCAGCACAATTGCAATACTCACTAGTCATCTTGGCGGGTGGAGAAACTCCCCGAGAAGAACGAATAAAGCTGCTTGTGAATGAACGGCGACACGCTTTATCGTCCGCCGATGTCCAAGCATAGCCTGCGACACCAGGAAGTCCAATTAGTAGAAATGACAACCCAAGAAGAAGGAATGATCCACGATATAGATGCACGGCTTGGTTTCAATTATTTCAATTTATATTAATGTTTGACAGCTATCTGCAGCAGGGTTATACTGCTAATTATTGATATATCTTTACGTGATTGCTGCATCTATCTGGGTCGCCTGTGCTTTTATCTGCTATGGGATGGCCACTACAAAGAATAGAAATCCCATGCTTTGGGCTGGCGTAGGCATATTGACGGGGTTTATTGGCGTAATCATCCTGGCTTTCTTACCTACGATTCCTTAATGGAGGCGGAAGTAAGGGGCCCTTCCGCAAAGCAACCCCCATAGCCACTACGTCCATCCAAGAACTCCCAACCCTGCCAAGTGCGTTCTTCTGCCTCCCGACATAGTCAAGTCATTTGTGTCGGTCGGCTGTCTGCTTTGGAGACGGCAATGATCCTTGGCCAAAAGTGGCAGATGATCACAAAATAAAATTTTAATTCAGCTCTACCTACTGATCAATAATTTCCAATAAGTCCTCAATCCCACAATCCAGCACGGTCACGATCTTGGACGCTAGATCCAGCGATAGTGCGGCTGCTGCCTTGTCATCGGCTCGTGCCAATCGGGTAATGGTGGTTGCGGCCACCCCCGCCTTAACCGCTAGGGAGTTCATGGTGATGGGCTTCTCTCCTGCCTCAGCACGACGCACATTTGCCTTGGCAATTGCCTTGGCGAGGGTCAGACGAACCTGTTTTGCCATAAGGGCACCATACCCTAAGCGCCCCAAGAGAGCAAGGCAGCGCCATATGCAAAAGAATCAGTGTTATATGCTATAATTCATGTGTCCATGAAACCCACAGAGGTTCAGGCCATGCCTTCCGATCTCTCCACTCTTGACCTGGCGACCCTCAACGCAGCAAGTGAGGTAATTGTCGCTGCCCTTCAAAGCCACTGCATTCAGTGGGAGCAGCAATCTGCCGATGCCGCTGCTGACGGGAATCTCACCAGCGCCTTGATGTTCAAGCAATGGGCATTTGCGGCTGAATTGATGGCTTCCACCGCAAGCGCCGAGGTCACCATCCTGTTCTGCCAGGCAGTTAATGCTCGTTTCGGATCCATTGACCCCAATAAGCGATCGGTAGAAGATCAGTTTCACGATGCCCTTGCGCTGGAGGTTGCATCTGCACAGGAGGAGCCCGTATTGGTAGCCGCATAGCCGGAGCTAGCTCTGGAAACGGGTCGCCTGCCTCCGCCTCCAGGGCTAGCACTATGCAATGGATTCCTAGTGCTATATGCTATAGTCAATGTGTTGAGGGGCAAGAGGCTCATTGAAGCCCGCCCCTCCAACCCAATCCAAGAAACCCATAGAGGTTCCCATGACACCAACCGAACTCAATCAACTGGATCTGACCACGATCAGTGCCGTTCAGGGCATCGTGTCTGCTGCCCTTCGCAATCAATGCTGCCAATGGGAACAGGACAGTGCTGATGCCGCTTCAAGACTCCTCTCTCATGCCCTGATGATGGAGCACCTGGCGTTCGCTGCTCAGTTGCTCACCAGCATCACCGCCTCTGAGATCAGCAATTTCTTCTCTGCGGTGCTGGATGTCCAATTCTCCTCAATGCCACCGCTGGAAGAGGAGGCAAGCGTGCTCTCCACGATCCCATGAGGATCACCGTTCCTAAAGGGGCAGCAATGCCTCCTTGAGGATTGCGGAAGCATCACCTCTACTGATTCCCCGTGCGGCAACTTCTCTGGCACAGTTGCCTTCTGCTGAGTAAAGACCCCAATGGCACAAGAGCACCCCGATGCCCCAAAGCAGTTCGGCATCCGCCTCACTGAGGAGACCATGAAACTGGTCAGTGCCATTCAGAGATTCCGCCAGCGCACCAATCAACCCACCACCCTTGCCGCCATCGTGGAAGATGCCATCGGGGTCTATTACGACCGACTCGTGGAGGACGGTGCCATCTATGGAGAAAAATGAAATCACCCATTGCAGCGATCCTGCTCACAGAAGCAGAAATCACAACCACCCTTGAATTCCTGAGAACGGCAATCCCTTTTCAGTTCCCAGATGTGCCCCCGAATGCCCTTCGTTCGGTGCTGGTCAAGTTGGAATGCTCGCTGAGCGATGACCCCACCGATTGACCCCGCCGACTTGAAGCGTCTTCTCCAGACCCTTCCACCTGAACGGCAAGACCCATTTCCCCATCTGGCGGACCTGAGCACCGAAAGGCTGTTGAGTAGGCGGGTTGAAGTCTCAGAGCAAATCAAGCACCTGGAGCAAGAACGACAAGCCATTGACCAGGAACTACAGGAGGTTTTCTCAGATGCTGAACTGCGGTTCGGTGTTCGTGTCCCTGGTGGATGGATGCTCAAGCAACGGTCACGAACAAGCTGGGACTACTCAGGCGAGGTTCGTGACTCCATCAAATCCATCCAGCAGGAGGCACAGCGAAGCGGTCTGGCACAACCACTGGTGAGCACCTATCTATGCCTTGTCCCACCCATCACTCAAGGCTAGCTTCCTAGCTTCTTGTGCTACACTTACAGCAGCAACCCACAGAGGTTCAGTTCCATGCATTCCACTTCCAACGGTCATCAGGCATCTGGCGTCAAGTTCGCCCTACGCCCTACTGCTGAAACACTTTCGGACTTATCCCGTCCCATTGACCCTCGGCACCTCAAGACCCGCAAGCAGGGGAACACCACCCTGACCTACTGCCCCTGGAACACCATTGCCCGACACCTTCATCACCGTGCTCCTGGTTGGTGCTGGGAGGTTCAATCGGTACAAGAGGTCGGTGGTGCTGTGGTGGTCACTGGTCGCCTGACCATCCCAACCTCAGATGGCGACTTGCTTCACTACTCCGCAGTGGCATCAGAGCCACTGGAATCGAAATCACAGGCTCCAGCTGCTGAGGTTGCTGCTTCATCCTGCCTCAGGAGGGCGGCAGCATTGGCTGGGTTGGGTCTGGAGTTGTGGGGTTAGTGGGAGTCGCTATGGTTTTGATTGACCGAAAAGCAGAAACCGAGGTAGATAGGTCACTCGGATGGGGTAAAATAGAAAAACAATGGTATAGTTTAGATAGCAATAGCTACTAAAAATGCTCAGCCCAAAAAGTCTATGTTATTGCCAAAATTTAAAACCGTTACTCAGGCTTCTACTCCTGGCTTCAATATGGCCAGGTTCGCTGAGTGGCGCCCAAGCAGAACCGACGCAAATATCTATAAAAACACTGGCACAAGACTGCCAACAGGCGATATTTTCAAACGCACCAAATGAATCCAGGAGGATAAAAATAATAGGCCCTGAGGTACACAAAGATAAAAACGGAGATCTATCGGTAGCCTGGAACAGCACAAGCGGAAGTTTTTACAACGGTTCGGATCCAGAAGGCAGCCTTGTTTATGCAGCTAGGCAAATAGGAGCTAAATGCAAAAGAGTTTATATTGTTAATTTTAGTGGACCAACGGGTGGATCAGAAAAATGGCTAATACGAAGAGATGGATTTACGGAAATACACTATCGTGACAGTGGACACCCTGGCGATCAAAGCAAATACTGGAAATGGGAGAGTGTTCCTTTTAATTATGATCCAAGTAAAACTTATTAGAAGAGGAGCGATAGCCGTGTGACGTGACCCTCTCTATCGGTCTATGCCTTATGAGAGTGGGTGTATGTGGTCATGCTGCAGCCCCCAGATGAGCTGCCTCCAGGGGCTTAAGCCCCTAAAGGAAGAGTGCGGCCTGATTGAGTTGTACTCCCAGCAAAAGCCTAAGCTCCATGAATACCTAATTTGACAGGGTAATTCTAGATTGCGTTGCTAAAAAGACTTAGAACTTGTCATCTTAGAACTGAGGAGTTACTTCCTTGTAGAAGCTAGTGCTTCGTTCCAATATAGAAAAAGGAATTTTCTTGTTCTCTGGTAGGTTAACATATCCTTGCCTACCACTTTCAGTGACCTCCTGATAAAGGTTGGCACCCGCCTTCTTGCAAGTTAACCCCCCACCGCCTTTGTTTTCGTATTTAAAGGGCCAAGAATTGCCTGCCTTATCATTTATAAAACCCCAATGAGGCCAACGCCTATAGAACTGCTCAACAACGAGCAAGGTCAACAGGAAAGCGTCATCGCCTTGTGGATGACTCTGGGCGGCTTCTGGACCTGATTGATCCATGAGGTCCGGTAGAGATTCCAACCGTCCCTGAGGAGGCCCTTTCATTTGGGGAGCTACTGTAGGTGATCCCCACAGTCGTAGAAAGACTCGCTACAGAGGGGCCATGGGCTGAGGTGGAGATTCCCACTCCAGATCATCGCAGAATGCTGCTGAGGCTGCTTCATCCGGTTTACGGAGAGCTGCAGCATTGGCAGGTTTGGGATTGGATCTATGGGGGTAGTAGAGAATAATCGCCTGGATCCAAGAAATTAATTACTTTCTTGTATTGCGTTCAACAGCCAAAATGGCTGCCATAAGTGAACTTACCGCGATCACGCCTAGTCCGCAAGCCGCAAGAGTCGCTCCCAACAATAGCTTAGCATTAATTTTTAGCTCAATAGCAGCTTTCTGAGTTTTAAGTTCCTCGTTTTTGCTCTCAATATCTTGATACTTAGACTGAGATGCGCTCCGAAATTCAGAGAGCTGATCGGTTGAATACTCAAAGCCTCTGCAGACGCCATTAACATATTTACTTTCTTTTGCGATTGTCCCGTCCATGCTACTTGCCGAACAGAATTTGGGAAAATATTTGTCCTTCCCAATGGCTTCGCGATTCCACCACATAGTCTTCTCGCACAACCATTCATGCTTAACCTTATCCTGATTGGCACCTTGATTGAGGTTAGAGCATTCTGATTCAAACCAATCGTCGTAGGATTCCCATTCGATAAGAGTTTTATTTTTTATTGCCCATTCGTCCTTGGTAAGATTATATGAGTCAAGAGCAGCAAGTCCCCCGCTTGCCAATGTAATAAAGCCACATACAGCCACAAAATTCCAAAAGTGCCTCCCTACAGAAAACAAAAAGCCTCGCTCAAACTGTGTAGCATTTGATTCCATGAAATTGAAGCAAGAATCAATCATAAATAGCACTATCGAGAAATAGCCTAAACAAATGCCAAGTAAATCGTTGTAAATGTATAGAGAACCATGTAGAGGATAGAAATGAAGTTAGTTTCAGGAGTTCGGTGGAGCCATAGTTGCCACTGGCAGGTTGACCATCCCAACCTCTGATGGTGACTTGCTTCACTACTCGGCATTGGCACCAGACCGCTATTCGACAAGTTAACGGCAGGAGGCTTCGTCGAACCACGAAGACTTCAAGTATCAATCAATATCATGATAGTTACCTTGGGCGTCAGTGTATCCCCTGAACCGACGCCCTTTTGACCTGTTGAAATTAGGCGAATACTGGACCTTACTCTTCTGCCCATAGGCATTAGTGAAGGTCTTACCATCTTGACTCACACCAAACTTGATCTTTCCAGGCTTTGAAGCAGAACTATCGGCCTTAGATGACTCAGCCTTACGCTCTGCCCTAAACTTCACCTGGTCCCACTTTAAGCCAAACTGTTTGCGAAGGTGATTCGCGCGGTCCTTAGCTGCCTCATAGCCATCAATCCCCCTGGCTATGACCGCATTGGTGTCTGTCCTGAAGATGTAAAAGCTCGTCTCTGCAAGGGTCTCTGCAAGTGTTTCCTCAGTTACATCAAGAAATCTCGTGACCTTGTGAAGAAAGTTTTTGAACGATATCTTTTTTCTGACTGGCTGACTTCCCATTACGCTTGAATGCATCTGTACTATTTATGGATTCAGGTTTTGGGTTGGGACAGTTGTGACCCTTTCCAATGGTCCTTGACTGATGACGTTCAAGCTGGTAACTGCGGAACAATTCAGGATTGAGGGACCGTATAAAGTTTGAAAAGTTCATGTTATGAGAACATTCCGCTGTCCCTCCTTTGGCACAATGAAAAACCCAAGAATGCTGGAGCTTATTCCACAGAAGGACTCCCTTTCGGTGAGTCTTCTTACCTTCAGTCTTACCCAAAGAAGCACAATGAGGGCAACGGAATGTCCACTTATTGCCACTTATTGCCGAGGTGACATCCTGCAAGTAATGAGCAAACACAAGCTCCCTATACCTCTTATCAATTAAAGATTCCATATCGTATATTTACTATCGAACTTAAACAGATTACTTCCATCTTATGTATATGTCAAACTTGACAAAGTATCTGACTTTCAGTAGAGTAACTACGCAGGGTATTGAGGGATTCAATATCTTGAATATTCAAAATGTCTAAATAGCTACGCAGTGCTTTGATGATTCTCTTTGCCTTATGATTCTTGAATCATTCTTCAGCATTATCAACTCAATATAACCACTACCTAAAGAAAATCCAATAGGAACGCCGAAGGCAATCCCCGAAGGGGATTCAATTAAAGCTCATTTAAAACATAAACCTGTTGTTACACATCACCAGGACCATAGCCATCTAAGAAGTCAATTTACTTTATGCCTACCGTTCGGCAGGCATAAATAGGTATATCCAATAGAGTTTATATACATGAAGACAGCAATGCCCATAAGAGAACAAATTTCCTACAAACAGCATGAGGACTACATCAGGTCTATTCGTGACAATCTTTGTGCCCACTATAGGCTAAACAAGTCTGATTTGGTCAAGTACCTCATCAGAAAAGAAGAAGTCCAAATCAATGACTCCTCAAGGGTAATGTTGATACCTGGAGGTCAATGATGAACAAGACTGTAGCCTTCAATCGTGTTGAGTACACAATGCTAGAAGAGCTGGCTAACAGGGCAAGACAGAAGCCAGATCAATACATCAAGGCTCTCATCAAGCAACTGTATGAAAAACTCAAGTAGGCATCAAGCTCTATTGAGTCTATGTGTCCCGCATAAAATCTCTATCTAGGCAAAAGTATGTACCAAGAAGAATTCTCACTTGATGGTCCTCCAGTCAACCCTCTGGGCGACTTTACTTACGAGGAGGTATGTGATGCGGCAGAGGAACTAGATTTACCCGATGAGGACTGGGAGTTTATTAACTGTTGCTTTTCATTATATGAGTAGCCTGAACTAAATGCAGCAAACCTAAATATGAGCGGTACTAGGGAAGGGATGGATGCCTATGGGGCAGAACGGGGGAGGATGAGTTTAGAATCAAGGACTATCAATACTTTACAAACAAGCAGAGATAGAAAATGTCTATCTTTTGGCAACAACAAAGCGATTAACCTTGCCATCACCTCTTCGTATTCGTAAGAACGGATCGATTAACCTCGCCATTACCGCCCTGTCCACGACTTAGCTGTGTATAGACAACCAAGACATTCTGCTCTATGGTATATTTAGTAAGATAGCAGGCCTGAGAGAAAGCTTGCGCCATCCCAATAACCCCACCCTGTGTTACAGAAATTTTCCTATTAGGTATACATGCCTTATCATTAAAACTGTTCCAGTAAAACTCTACTCCTACAGTCGCTACATATCCGCATTTTTTAACCTGCGGAATCCCAGTTCCAAGATTGCCTGGGGCTGCGAATATCTTATTGCTGTTATCAACCATCCAGTAAGAATTGATTTCACCACCAAGAATCATGCCTCCAGCCCCCTCATATTGAGGATTTTGATTCTTATATTGTGCATTTTGAATAATCTGTTGACACAAGCATTCGTATGATTGGCGTTGCCTCTCAGCGTCATCCTTCTGGTTCCTGTATTGGGTTTCAAGCTGAGCAAAGGCTGGGTAGCAGCAGCTCAAGGACGCAACCAACGCAAGGGAAATTCCAGTGGAAATCCTATGGAGAAGCATTGGAGAAGGCATTTCTTAATTAGATTTAACGTACAAAGCTTTTAGCAGTTGCGAAGCCAGGTGTCAAGTATATAGTGGCATAATTCACAAAAGCAAGCTCTATCACTAAATCATAAAGCCTGACTTCTTGCATATAAACGCCTCATCCATAAGCAAGGAATCATATCCAAACCCGAGTTCAGAACCAAGGCTTAATTAATTTCGCTCGAGAATATGTAACGACTTGGTCTCATTATTCGTCCTCGTCAGTCCCACCAGCCAATCGGCCCAAACTAAGTGAGTAGGAACGCTCACTTAGCGGTTGTGATTTCTACTTCATGAATGAGAAGTATGATATCTCCTATGCGCGGAAATCCCTTTTAGGCACCTCTGCGTCGCACTGATTGCAGTAATACTTTGGAAGAAGAATGTCGTCGTAGTGCCACCCAATGATAACAAATAACCATATGCCACCGGTTGCTATCATGAGAACAACTGCTATAAGCCAAGTGAGGAAGCCCCACTTTTCTATGAAGCCAAATCTTCCGCGCCTAACTGCAAGCACGGTGTTTTGTTCAGACATGTGCCTACATTCGCATACCGCTTTTATCGCATCCATAGAGATCTCAATCAGTGCCTAACGTACGACAGTCCGCCGTGGTGTTCGTTTTTTAGTTTAACACCAAGAGCTAGTGAGATGTTCTGACATTACTGACAGGCCTCATATTTATCTCTTGGGCTTGACATTGCTAATGAATAGTAATGGGGCTCCCATCGATGATCTGCACACCCGCATTGAAGAAAGATGTCACCCCAGGCCGTGACAAATCACTCCTCATTATCAGTCTCACCAGCAGGAATCAACCGAATCTGCTTCCGCCCCAGCTTGCGTTCAAACTCATCTACATGAACAAGGGCAGTGACAGCTATTGCTAAAACTGGATCTGAATCATATCCATGCTATCATCTCTTGATATATTTGTACTAAAGTAGGTTAAAGGTGCTTACGACTGAGCCTTCTGCCTAATCAAGGTGCGAAATGAGGCACAGTTGGCGTATAGTAGAAAAGCATAGAGCTTAGTCCATGAAGAGAAACGCTGTGATCGCCACATCTGGCATTTCTTTGTTTGCATTAATAATTATACTCTTAACCCCTAATATTTTTTTGTATATTCTTCCCTACAAAATCAACGACGGTCCCTGGAATCCTCCTATATTCATGCAAGCTTTGACAGGAAAACTGCGAAAGGTGACTGACACAGGATACTCCTCCTTGAGTGTCAGTAAAAGCTGTGATGAACTCGCCCCTAAATTCCTTAAAGAGAGTTTTTCGCTTGCGAATAAAAATAATGGAGAGCATACGGAGAGTATAGCAGTAATAAACAATTTATTCTTGAAAAGCCCAAAGACTATCGACATGCGAGCAATATATATTGCGAAAGGTACATTGTACAAGGTAGAAAGCACTGGCACCGTATCCTCACTCAAGTTTAAAGTAGAAACCACTTCGGGCAATTCTCTAACAAAACCAAAGATCTTGTCAAACGACCAAATCGTGTGCGAATATCCAATGATTGTCATTGATAATAATGTTATTGGGAATCTAAGAGTCCGTGAGAACGATACTGCGATAAATTGGGAAATGATGGATATTAATGTTGATTAAAATGAGTTAACTGCACCATTAACCGCATCCCCCAAGACTAGGACTGCATGTCGGTGGCGTCATTCGTGGATTGGGACAACCACCAGCATCGTCAAACCGACATCAAGTTCGTGACGCCCCACCAGAGAGAGAGGGCCACGTCCATGCAGCCAAATCTGCAGGCAACGCGCCGATGTCTACCGAGTAAGCATTAAGAATATTGTAATAAAAATCCAGTTCAGAGATAAATTGAATAATCCATTATATCTTGATTGTTAGAGTATGCTCATCTCATGGCTTCACTGCCGCATCCGGATTCTAATAGCAATTGGAAGAGAGCAAAAGAAGCAATATATTGGGGGTGGGAGAAGTCATTAAGTCGTTACAGAGAGCCTCTTGCCCACCTTTTCGCCACTCAGTGGTTTGACATTTATCTTCTGACCACTGGTTGGTTAGACATACTAACCGTGCTCAATGATCGTCTTTGGAATTATGATGCTATAACTCTTCTATTGGAAACACTGTATGTATTAGTTGGATATCCAATTCTATCTGTCTCAGCGATTAACCGCTATAGGGGTCTCAAGTTTTCTGATAGGATATTCAAAAGATGGATTCTCTTCCTTTCGACTGAATTACTCTTATTTATTGTAACTTGTATAGGACTCTTGTTTTTTATTCTACCTGGTTTAGTTTTTATTAGCCGTCTTTGGTACTCTCCTGTTTTATCGACCGTCGAATTGATAAGCCCTGTTCATGCCTTAAAGCAAGCTTGGCGTTTAACAAGGTCTAACTGCATAGAAACAAGTCTGCCTGTTTATTGTAAATTTATTCTCATTGCAGGCCTTGCTTTCTTGCAAATGATTGTCCCAAAGGGTCCAATCTTATTATTATTTCTACTTACTGGCACAACAAGTTGGCTAGAATCTATTGTTCAGCCAATCTATGGCTATCTTTCCTACAAGAATGATTTTCAGTTATGGCAAAATGAAGCCTGATTTGCAATAAGGAGAATCTAAGCAGCCTGCCGTGAGGCTTGCGTGGAACAAGTCAAAGATGTCTAAATATTTGTTAACTGAAATTCCATTAGGAGCCAGAAACTTTTAAGTTTTAAAAAAATAAAGCTTTTACTCTTGACCTATATTCTAAATCGCTTTTTTCTTTTATCCGCCTTCTTCTCAGTAGTCGGACTTCTGATTTCGCAATCAGCCTATGGATTGATCATAGGTTTTATTGCCGGAGTCTCAATATTTATTTTTTTTGTTCCTTATTTTATTGCATCAGCAAGGCGTCACCCAAACAAATATCCAATTTTGGCTATCAATCTTTTCCTTGGTTGGTTTATAGTTGGGTGGGTAGTAGCCCTGGTGTGGGCATTAACCGTAAATCCAATAATACGCTGACAAAGGATGGTATCTAAAAGCTCTGAGCCGAGTTGCATATTAATCCTTAGGACACGAGACTTTTGTATAAATTTATGTTAAGACGGTATTCATTTTTTTGATACTTGGTTAAACTTATATTTTTAATGATAGAAAATGGTAGCTTTGTTTGTTTGAACGCTATCAGAATTTGAATGTGATCCTTCTCTTCAATATACTAATCATTTTGGAAAATCTAAGCTTAATGATAAGCGCTTAGAGCAAGAAGTTGAATCTACATTCAGTTTTGCGAAAAAAACCGACGTCTTTAAATTTCCATTTGTGCTTTATGCCAATCGCATTCACCGCTATACTATATGGAACTATTATGCAGCTCTTGCAATATTCTTGGCAATCTTTGAGAGAATGCTTGGATCTAATAAAAGCTGGTCTTTATTCGCTACTCCATGGGGATTTATTATGGACGCAATGGGAATGCAAATGACTTTTTTATCGGGATTTCCATTAATAACTTTTTTGATTTTTCTTGCTATTTTTGCAGTTACTTTATCTACCTTTAGTGCTGCAATGGCAAAAGCATATGTAATTGAACTAATCGGAGCAAAGAGACTGTCTACCAAAGCTGAAGATGGCTGGGTTTATTTAACTGATCCAAAAATTCTAGATTATGCAAAATGCCTGCTCTATATACTAGCCTTAACCGCACCTGTAGCCATTATACACTCATTATAACAAGCGTATCTTGTACATTCTAGAATAATGATGATCTCAATTGGGTTCAAAAGAACATATTTGTAATCCAATAAAGAGGTTACATAAGCTCAACAAAACATCTTGCGGTACAGGCCTACTCCCTCGCCAGGTCAGAAGCGTCAAAAGGCAAACAGCCGATAGCAAACAAATGAGAAATGGCGATTATCCCAATCTAATTAGAGACAGATGTGTTCAGCTCGAACATTTAAGCTAGAGCGACCAGGGGACTCTTGCTGGGAGAATACCAATAATCTGCCTTGAGTGGGTATTTATTCTAAACCTAGCCAACGGTAAAGCAGCCCAACGGATATTCCTAAGTGTGTAGTCACGCCACGTTTTTCAGGTGATAAGTGATGTAATGTCCTCAAGGATTCCAACTTGCTGCCTGAACCTACAAGATAGAGAGTTTCCACACTTTTCTGAAGCAGTACTGCGAGGAGCCTTTTCACGATCCTCTTTGCCATTGATGTGCTCGCCTCAGTTAAAGCGGAAGCCACCGACCCACCCAGTCGGGTAGCGGCTATAGAAGCTCATCCCTCCTCGGCAGCGCTGAGGGGGATGAGCTTGATCAGCTCCTCGTCAGAGTCGAGGTGGATGAGATTGATCTGCTTAAGGACCGGCTTGATCTCGAACTCGTCACCGGGGTCAAGTTCCAGCAACGCTGTATAAGCCCTTCCAATACACAGGTTGCCGTTTCCCTGGACTGTGGCCACGTAACTTAGCTTCCGGTCATCGAAATTTCTGGCCATTCCGCCACCTTCCTCACGACTGCCGAGGTCCTCGAACTCATTCTGAGCTTCCAAAACTGCCTGATAAAAGTCGGTGAAATTTAAGCGCTCTGTGCCGTCCAGTTTGGTGGAGACGTAACCGGCGGCCCGCACCAGGTCGAACTTGGAGACATCTCCCAGCTCCTCTATCTTTGCGAGGAGATCAGCACCGGTGAGCATGATGTGGGAGTTGATCCACATCTGCTTTCGGCCGAGCTTGATCTCGAACTGATCCCCTGGTTCCAGGCCCATCTGGGCCGTGTAGCTTTTACTGATGTTCAGGTTGCCGTCGCCCCCTACGACGGCCACATCGCGGCCGCCATTGCGCTCTCTCACGCTGGCTTCAAGCAGAGCTTCAGAAAAGGCGGTGGAATCCAGGCTCTCTGTGCCGTCGTCCTTGGTGGTTACATAGCCGCAGCTGCGCAGCAGTTCTGAGTTGGAGGCATCGCCCAGCTCCTTGAGCTTGGCGAGCAGTTCAGCTCCAGTGAGAGCCATAAAGGAGATGAGGTACTGAAGGGAAGGTAGCAGCTCCAGCTACGTGGTCAATCCCCTTTTGCTGCGGCTCACCCCACTCCAGCGCATCAAAGGTAAGCCTGACCACACTGACACCAACAGTCTTGAGGCCCTGGTCTCGTTGATACGAGAGCGCCCAGGGGAGAGAGCCTCATGGGTGAGGCAAAAGCCAGTGCCAGCAAGGCATTTACTTGAAGTTGACGACTCAAAATGCTCATACTCTCCAACTTAGATCTAATTTCGGCCTGCATACTAAGGATTCAACTATCTCACCGTGAGTCGCAGATATCAAGTACCTCTTAAGCAACTGTCCCTAACACCGCCAATGCTCGATATAGTCATGGTATGCTATGTAGATAGCGATGGATGCCCCAGCAGGGTTGGCAAACGTTTTAAATAGAAAACCTTAATAGCATAGTCAAAGTCAAATCAAGTTCAACAATTAGACAGAACAAGTCTATTGACTGACCCGAAAAATGGTTTAGCGCAGCTTGCTGCCATCGTTTTGACGACCGCAAACCGTCATTAAACCCTTGGATTTATTCAGGGTGATTGCGTGGATTCATATTGCTTTTTTCTTTATGACCGTAGGATTTGGATCAACCACAGAAACCAAGACTCAGTATATCAGGAATTACATGCGACATTCCAATCGCCTATTGTGCGGCTTCGAGTCTTTGGAAGAAGCAGTTGAAGAGCATCAAAAGGCTTGGAGTCAACGTTCGTCGCTACGACATTTTAACTTTTCAAAATATGACCTGCTAAATCCCAAGTACTCCATTCTCGAAATTAAACAGGGCCGCATGGGGCACCAGAATACTTTAACCAATGGGGCCAATTGTGTTTTCATCGGTCACAATGGGCTTTGGCAGCTAGCCATCAGTACGTCTGCCTCGAGCAAGAAGGAATTCACTATACTGGTCAACTGCGGCGGATTCTACACCTTTAATCCTGACATTATCGAGGAAGTGATCACCACTAAATTTGACGCATCAACTTACATCAATTGGCGGCAATTGATTTTTGATGATATCAATTCACTCCACAACCTGGTCAATGCGGTACGAACTGAGATTTCGCAGGTTGTCAATTCTATGACTTGCGGCAGTCGGTCGAAACGACTCTGCGAGCGAGTTGGTATTCCTGTTCACCGAGATGTGGCATTCTTGTTCCCAGCCAAGTACAACTAATTGACTGACGAACAAAGACCGTCATTAAACCCTACTCTGCCGTCCTACAGGAACTCCGCATTCGGTTAATGTGCAGCATTTGTCCACATATTTATTTTATTATGATTACTGATGAACTATGTCCTGATGAACTATGTCCCGACAATCTAGATCCTGATGATCTAGATCCTGATGATCTAGATCCTTGTGAACTATCTGTTGATGATCTATCTCCTGATGATCTATGTCCAGAGGCAGTCGATCTTGTCACGCTCTTTACCAAAGGGATATCAGCCTCAGACGGCGACAACGCCATTTATCGCAAAGGTGTTGCTCTCTTTTCAGAATATGTATCCGACGATATGGAGTATTGTATTGTTTATGCCATTAATAATGGTGTAGCCGTATGGGACTTCTATGGAGAGCATGAGAGGCAATGGGAATACTGGAGTCCTCAAGTCAATGATTTGTGGGTCACTTATCTTATACAACAAGCTGATGCCAAAAATGCGGATATAGCTGACTAGGGTGCTATCTCGGCCAACACCACAAGTGAATGTGTCGTGCCCCCCTTTGTCGCCCTAGTCCTTATGCGAGTGGGTGGTCGTGGTCATGCGGCAGCTCCCTGTTGAGCTGCCTCCAGGCGCTGACGCCCTTGGAGGTCCGAGTGCGGCCTGAGAGTGATGTACTCCCAGAGCAAAACTATTATTCAGGCAAGCTCTCGTAGAAACTCACTCCAACCTGATGTTCCTCTGACTTTTTAATCGCATAGATAGGAGGGCTTCACAGCCCTCTTTTTTTGCATGGAAGGCATCTTCACAATTCAGGGGGGGGGGCAGCTAGAGCGAGTGCCTTAAGTGGCATTGATGGTTTGAACCTTGCGGGTTGCGTAGGACGAGGGTTTATTGACCCTCGTCCTCTTCAAGTCACAGAGACATCATCGAGCCAATCAATATTCACGTAAGCAGGCTCCCATGTTGAAAATCCTTAATTCTGCGCCTAGCTTGAATGTGGACCAAGTATGTACTCTCCAGCATCTCCACACTTGTATGTCCATTTAACGCTAGGGTTTTAAGATCAACCTTCCCTTCATTGCGCTCCAGAAAGAGCATGAAGCAGGTATGCCTGACTGAAGTCAGAGTATGAGAATTTCCAAATCTGTCCTTTTCAAGACCTGCTTCTTTCAGCACACACCTAAAGCAATCTCTTGCTGCACGTAGCATAGAGCCGCCTGTGTGCTGCACAGCATCCTTGGGCCTCTCGTAGTGGTCGAAAAACAAATATGAGTCTGAATTGGCGGCATAAGCTGAAGACCGCTTCCAGTATTCAATTGCCCGCTCCGTAGAGGCCGTAGTCTCCCTGACCGTCCCTGTTTTGGTTTCGGAAAGACGAATCGCAAGATAAGGGAGGCCATTTTTATCTTTACTTGGGGCAAATGTCCCAACCTTTAATCGATACAAATCTTGAGCACGTATGAACGTTTGACCAAAGAGAGTAAGCAGATGGTATAGCTCAAAGAAATTTCGCTGAGACCTGTATAGCTTTTCATCATGAGGAATACTTAAAAACTCCTCTCTAGTGAGAATCTGAGTCGTCAGCCATTTGCCTGCAGCATCCTTTCCTGCTAATTGTCGGCATTTCAAAAGCAGCTTGTTCCATTCCCCACCAGTAAAGTAAGTCGGATACCTATCGGTTGAATGAATTTTGGGAAATCTTGGATAAACCAGGTCGGGGAAATCCTTTTCCATTGCCCGTTCATACACCGCACGAATCGTAGTTTTAATAGCAGCTATCTGCTTGTCACCGTACTTTGCTGATAGGTCCTCAAAGTATCTACGAATCTCAAGCAATCCAATTTCGTTAATGTCCCAATCTGCCCAAGTCTGCTGAAGAATTCCAGTGCCTTTTCCGTTCGTCAGGCGCAATTCGTGTTCATACCAAGCCCTTTTACTCTTAAGGCCTTTGCTGATCCGACGCTCAAAATCTTTTTTGAGCTCTTCCGCATAGTGCCTGAAAGTACTCTTGAGAATGATTCTCTCTTCAGCGACTGCCTTGATTCCCTCTGTCTTGCCCCTTGCCCATGCAATTGCTCGTCTAAACGCTTCCTTGTTAGGAGGGAGAATTTTTCCATGGTGGTCAAAATCCGCCTTAACCCCAGTGGAAGCACAGACCCGCTTGCCACGCTTTGCGTTTTGCATCCCGAGGTCCTCCTTCGTGGCATAGAACTCGGCTACCCAGTACGGAGAATGTGCCTTTACAAAGATCCGCAATGATTTTGGGTAATTCCCCCTGACGCCCTCGCCAGCGAGTGTGACCGTCTCCAGGACCCTGTACTTACTCACACAGCTCACCCCGAGGAAGCGGTACTAGGACGACCAAGCACCAAGCTAGTGTGAGTTATGCGTGAGTTATCCGCAAGTCTTGACAGTCTCAGGGCATACAAGAGAGCCCCCCAAAAGCCTTGATATCACTAGGCTCAAGCTGTGTGCTACGCTTTACTCATTCAGTTCAGGACCCAGTTCAAATCTGGGTCCTGGCATCACCCTCCGCTTCCTACGGCCCCTGGGCCGGGTGGCGGCAGGCATTCCCCGGTTGAGCCGCGATGCAGCCAGCGCCTCCCCCATCGGATCGCCTCTTCAACAACGCCGACAGCTTCGCCCAGGTTTTCGATGAAGCCTGGAACCGCCTGAGCAGGGGCCACGCCAACGGCAGCGGTGGGAGCGAAGCCCTGCTGGAGGCCGTACTTGCCCAGCTGGCCGACCACCCTTTCGCCCAGAGTGATCCGGCCATGGCCCGTCAGGTGGGGGAATTCCGCATCCGCCTGCTCGGCCTGTAGCTTGCCCAGGCGGCTTGCCGGTTGTGGCCATGGACAACTCCCTCGCCCGCTTGGTGCGGATGCTGAGCGCCGGCTTCAGCAACCAGCACCAAGCCTTTGAAAACCCGCCCCTCTTCGCCCACATCTTGGTGAAGTTCCGGCCCCTGCCCCAGTTGGCCCCTGGATCATTGCTTTTGGAGCAGTGCTACGCCATTGATCCGGGCCGCCCCTACCGCATCCGGGTGCTGCGGGTGGAGCAACGCAGCGACAGCCTGGTGATCCACAACCAGGCCATTGGCAAGGAAGAACGCTTCTGGGGCGCGGTGGAGGACGCCGAACGGCGCCGGCAGATCCGTTCCGATGACCTGCGCTTGCTCGAGGGGTGCACCTACTTGGTGAAAGAAACCACCAACGGCTTCATCGGCGAGGTGGAACCGGGCTGTCGCTGCCTGGTGGAGCGCAAGGGTGCCACCGCCTACCTGATCAGCAGCTTCGAGCTCGATGGCCAGGGCATGCGCACGATCGACCAGGGCCACGACCCCCGCAGCCACGAGCAACTCTGGGGCTCCTTAGCTGGCCCCTTTGAGTTCGAGCGCACCCACGACTACAGCGCCGAACTACCGCGCGACTGGCTCCAGGACTGACGTTCGGGCGCATTGGGGTTCAAGCGCCCCTGATCATCAAGCGATCGGGTCATCCATGAAGGACTGCTCATCCTCTTCCGGGAAGGGATCAAAGGCCGCCTCCCGAAAGGCCGGGGTCACCCCAGCCCTGATCACCCCGTTGATCCCGGCCTGGGTGCCTGCGGACTCGCCGGAGTTAGAACCATGCCCAGAGCCGCTGGAGCCACCAAACAGTGGGCGGCGACCGACGAGCAGGTCCTCCAGGCGGGCTAGCCGCGCCTCGGTGAGGGCCAGAATCTCGCCGGTTTCCATACCCAGGCCAGGGTTAACCTGATCATCGCGATCGTTCAAGCCTGCTAGCTGCTCTTCCAAAACCCCCAGCCGTTCCTCCAGATCGAGCAAGCGATAGATCATCGCCTCTGATACCTGGCTAAGGGCCTGGAAATGCTCACCTAGGCGGCGCTGCAGCTGGGATGCAGTCTGGGCTGGTGGGGATTGGGCGGCCATCGCAGAGCCCACGAGGATTATGCCGGATGGTATCGGCTGAGCGACGGTGCGCCAGCTAACGGCTTTGGAACGATTCCGAGAGAGTCAAGCAAAAGAAATCGGCGGCCAGGATGCTCCTGCTGCAACCCGGTTCCCGAGGCTGGGTTATCCTGACCCATAACGTTGATTCCAAGCGACAGGTCAGCTCCCATTCCGGCGGCGACTACACCCTGCCAGGCCGGAGCGTGTTCCAGTTCCATCGCCATGACATGGACGAGGTTAGGAGGCCAGCAATGAGCCATGGAAGTCACTCACTATTGCAGCGATCAGCGCCCAGTGCTGGCGCCATGCTTGGCGGTGCTCCAAATGGCCCAGACAGGTGAGCGGTCACCGTGTCGGCCAAAGCATTGCGCTGCAAGGCCTTTAGGCGACACGGTGACCGTTTATTAAGTATCTATCGGGGGAGCCGTGCGGGAGACAACAATACGAGGGCTGAAGCGGTTTGGGTGCCTTGACTGGCGACCAGCCATTCACCCCGTGCATCGCGTAGGCGGTCACACCCCTTCCCCCCTAACCACTTCCTGACATCGACCGTCAGGTCCATGGAGCTCCTCAATGTTCGACGCCTTCACCAAGGTCGTTGCCCAGGCTGATGCCCGCGGCGAATTCATCAGCTCTGGCCAGATCGATGCCCTCGCATCGATGGTTGCTGAGAGCAACAAGCGCCTAGACACTGTCAATCGGATCACCTCTAGTGCATCCGCCATTGTTACCAACGCTGCTCGCGAATTATTCGACCAGCAACCCTCCTTGACCGCACCTGGCGGCAACGCCTACACCAGTCGCCGCATGGCTGCCTGCCTGCGCGACATGGAAATTATCCTTCGCTACATCACATACGCGATCTTTGCCGGCGACGCTTCGGTGCTAGAAGACCGTTGCCTTAATGGCTTGCGTGAAACATATCTCGCTCTCGGCGTGCCCGGCGCGTCCGTCGGAGAAGGTGTCCGTAAGATGAAGGATGCTGCAATTTCGATCGCCAATGATCGCAACGGCATCACCTCCGGTGATTGCACGGCCCTCATGTCCGAAGTGGGCACCTATTTCGACCGCGCAGCCGCTGCAGTCAGCTAATTCACTGAATCTTGCATTCGGTCTTTCAGTTTTCTTGATACGGTTCAACTTCTCCTTTCTCCACAACAATGAAGACCCCCCTCACCGAGGCTGTAGCCGCCGCTGATTCTCAGGGCCGCTTGCTGTCTCAAACCGAGTTTAACGCCGCCTTTGGTCGCTTTGAGCGGGCCAAGAATGCCCTTGAGGCCGCAAAAGCACTCAACGCCAAAGCCGATGCACTGGTCAATGGCGCAGCTCAAGCCGTTTACACCAAATTCCCATACACCACCCAGATGCAAGGGAGCAACTATGCATCGGACGCACGAGGCAAAGCCAAGTGTGCTCGTGACATCGGTTACTACCTCCGTCAAATCACCTACTGTCTAGTGGCTGGTGGAACCGGCCCCATCGATGAATACCTCATCGCTGGCCTGGATGAAATCAACCGCGCATTCGAACTATCACCCTCTTGGTACGTCGAAGCACTGAACTATATCAAAGCCAACCACGGCATTTCAGGAGATCCCGGAAACATCGCCAATAACTACATCGATTACGCTATCAACGCTCTGATCTGATCCCAGACCCGGTGTTGCAGGATCCTCATGGATCTTCACCTTGGCCCCTTTCGGGGCTTTTTTATTGCCTGATTCCAGCCTCAGCTGGACAGGCCATTCACTCAAGCAAGGCCGGCTATCAGCTGACCAGATCAATCGGCATGAAGCTTGATGTAGATTCGACTTGACGGATCTGATGCAGCTTGCAGGCATTGGATAATCAGTCAGATTTCATGCTCCGATGCCCCTTCCGCTTCTTGCCACTAAGCTGATTACCATGAACGCGCGGGTAAACAGCTTTTTGACGCCGGAAGATCAGGACAGCCGTGCGTTCCAGTCAGGAAACGGCCTGCTCAGTGGCAAAGGAAACGTTGAGAGCCAGATTGCACAGGCCTACAAACAGATCTTCTTTCACGCCTTCAAAGTTGACCGTGAGCCAGCGCTTGAGTCGCAGCTACAGAACGGACAAATCACGATGCGGGATTTTGTGCGGGGTCTTCTACTGTCTCGCAAATTCCGCGACGATTTCTACCGATGCAACAGCAACTACCGCATGGTTGAGCAGGTAGTAAACCGAGTCCTCGGACGCCCTGTACACGGAAATGATGAACGGCTCGCCTACTCCATCATGATCGCAGAACATGGTCTCGGAGCATTTATTGATTCACTCCTGGATTCGGAAGAATACATGGATACATTTGGTTATAATACCATTCCCTATCAAAGATCACGGACTTTAGCGGGCCAAGCTTTGGGCACCATGCCCTTCAACCAGCAGGCCCCCCGCTATGACAGCGCCTGGAGGGACAAAGCCGCCATGCGAGCTCCCGCCAAGGTGGACTGGCAGTACGCCATCGGCCAAAGACCAGCCTGGCTCGCAAACGCCCCCGCACCATGGGCTCAAAAGCTCTGGCTGAATACAGTGGCAACAGGTGGTTTCGTAATCACGGGACTCGTGCTCTGGATTGCAGTTACCATGCTGAGTACTGGAGTACAATAGAATGAAATGCGCACTAATTAATTACCTTCATCTATCGACCAACGTGTTCATGGTCAATCAAGCCAATAATGGACCCAACTGATGGCCGAAGAGATTGCTCTTACGACGAGCCTTCGATAGGTGAGCCAGATGAAAATCTTCTTCTCGCAACGAAAACCAAGATGAACGATCCACTTAGCCAGCTCAATGCTCTTATTGACTCCCATCAAGGCGAAGACGAAGTTATTCCTGACGCCAGTCAGCCCAGATTCAGGATATCTCTAAATCCACAGAATCTTGAGCTATGGAGATTAGAACATAGGCATATTGCTGGGAAGGAGGCAAATCTTCTATTGGCTTGCTTGAGTTCCACAGGACCAATTGAAGACACCTCGCTGGGCTGGGTCGTAGGAGCAGCAATTCGCCACACTTCTGTAAAAAATCAAGATGATTGCAGGATACTCTTGCATGCTCTTGGCCTGGACTCTGACTTGATAAATTCTGTACTATTGAACTGTCCAGGTATTGCCGGAGAAGTTGCCTGGGCACTTTACCTGGAACGTCATGGCCACCTTATTGCCACACCCGTACTCAATAATAAGCAAGACTCTAAAAACATCACACTTCAAGCCACCACCAGCACCGAAGACACGAAGTGGCTGAACCCAGAATGATCCCATGGACGAAAAACTAAGACAGCTAACGGACAAAGCGCACATACTCGGCCTGATGTACGATCAATCTCTGCCGCCATCGATTCGTGCGATAATTCGGCGAGCAGATGCAGATGCTCGGCCATTAAGCGATGAAGAATTGGGCATCATCTGTGTCATCTCCACAGTCAATGCTAAAAATCTACAGAGACTACAGTCAAAATCATCTCTAATCGTTGCCTCTGCCAAGAGTCGATTACTTCGCGAAGATCCAGGCTTAGTCCTGCCCGGTGGAGCACTATACCCTGAGGCAAGAGCGGAGGCGTGTTGGCGCGACTGTTGGCACTTTCTTAGAGTGACCATCTATGCAGTTGCGACAGGACGCCCTGCTTTCACCCATCCTCCCGGAGTAAAGGGGCTTGGCAACTTGTATCGGGAACTAGAGGTGCCAATCAGCAGCATGGCACTGGCGATAGGCTATCTAAAAAATGAGGCAGTTTCAGACTATACTAGCTATTCAAGCCCAAGTGATGCATCGCTTTTAGGAGAGGCACTGTTTCACCTTGAGCAGATGATTCAGCGTATGCTAGAACGACCAAGCTCAATCACTGAGGCTCTCTGATGATCTTATTGGGGGCATGATTTCTAACCACAGCATCAACAGGTCTGCCTACATGTTCTGCCTACTTTCCCGCTCCAATTTGGAGAGCTTTGGATGGAAGCCCATGGCGACAAACAAAGTATCGGCAACATTATCCAAGAAAAAAGCAAAACTACAGATGTCATGAATTCAGCTTCCACCATTGCCACACTCTCCTTTTACAACACTACCCCCGAACAACAGGAACCTCCTACCAAAAGGCATACGGGCCCATTTGATGCCAGAGGAGCCGATTGGCGCAACCTCCAACTTGACGAAACAGATCTCTCCAAGGCGCGATTGTGCCGAGTAGATCTAAGAGGTGTTGACCTTCACGGCTGCCGACTTGAAGGCACGGATCTACGACTCGCTCGATACGACAGCTATACAATATGGCCCAACGACTTCGATTACCGAAGCAGTGGGGCAATCGGTCCACAGGCAAGACTTAATGGGAGCTTTCTTAACAGTGCTGATCTTTCCGGCATGGATCTGGAAGGCGCTTCGTTTATGGGTGCCTATCTCAGCGGAGCTGATCTCTCTGGTGCTTGCCTACGTGGGGCGCGACTGGCTGGAGCGGATCTACGCTATGCCCTATTGAGAGGTGCATTATGTGAGGAGACTCGATTCCTGAACTGCCAACTTGACTATGTAGATTTCCGTTGTGCAGATCTCAACAATGTTGATTTAAGCAGCGCTGGCTGTGTTAGCGGGGCTGACTTTTCAGGAGCAATCTACCTAGACGCCCTGCGCGAATCTCTGCTTGGCCGCTCCTTCCAGGAACTTGACTGCTGGAACCCACTGACACGCCGAACAACGCGCGAGAGCCTTCATGGATGAAGCCAATTTTGAGTCTGTTGGGAGGATGAAATCTTCAACAACAAATCGAAAACCCCGAGTCGGCGTGCTCCTGCTAAACCTTGGCGGGCCAGAACGTATCCAGGATGTCGGACCCTTTCTATACAATCTATTCTCAGATCCGGAAATCATCCGCCTTCCAGTATCAGCGATGCAGAAGCCATTCGCCTGGCTGATCAGCAGCTTACGCAGCGGCAAGTCGCGACAAGCCTACCGCTCAATCGGTGGAGGTTCGCCGTTGCGACGCATCACGGGACAGCAGGCCCAAGACCTACAAAGCAGCCTGCGACTCCATGGAGTGGATGCCACCAGCTACGTAGCCATGCGCTACTGGCATCCATTCACCGAATCCG
>Ga0194062_1000179_pt1 | contig 26451 bp, 17 predicted proteins | sample SepL2225m_MetaG_FD_155481 | JGI IMG/M metagenome (GOLD analysis project Ga0194062, IMG submission 155481) | Anoxic zone freshwater microbial communities from boreal shield lake in IISD Experimental Lakes Area, Ontario, Canada - Sep2016-L224-25m | ecosystem: Environmental > Aquatic > Freshwater >... | reverse complement strand
GCAGTATATGGCGCACCCGATGAAGTCTCTTCTCCATTAACCTTAATTGAACTAATAAAAATAAAACGCTTTATACCCAATTCAACAGCCTGTCTAGCTAGATTTAAGGTGCCCTCAACATTAACCTTACGAAATTCTGCCTGCCCTCCATCAGTTGAAATTTCTTTCATCACATGCACGCGGGCTGCAAGATGAATTATAACGTCTACCCCCGACAATGCCTCTGTCCAAGTGGTAGCGCTATTTATATGACCAATTGAAACTGTTTCTACATTTAACGCCCGTTTATCTCGCCCTCGAATAGCCCCCCTAACGCCATACCCCTGACGCAAAAGCTCTAAGCAAAGAGATTTACCTACAAAGCCATTTGCTCCAGTGACCAACACCTTATTTGGCATTAAATTAACTCCATCAGACAACATTTACTTTCAGCTTATTCATTAAATTTATATTTTGGTAATATTGTTTACAGCCAATTATTCTAGAAAATTGCACACAAATTAAGTGTATTATAAGCTTGATATTGGCATCGCTGATAAGAAGATATTGAAGTACTTCAGCATCGTTGGGTAAAACTCTAAAACACTATATTTAACTGCATAGAGTTTTACCCGCAAATCATTCAGAAAACCTGGCGGCTCTAAAGACCAGGCCTTATTACTTTTAACACATCAATTTATTTCAACATTGATTTTTTAAACTTTCTATCCAATTTGTTATTGGCTTCTTGTGATAACGCAGAAGCACGATTTGCCTCCGCTTCTGCTGCTTGTGCTCTTGCAGCGGCTGAGGCAGCGGTTGATTGTGCATTATTTGCATCAGCTGATGCTTGTTTTACGGAAGAATCTAAACTATTCACCTGTGCCTGCAAATGCTCAATATCAGAATTAGTAGCGCAAGCGCTCAAAAGACTCACCGCGAGAGTAATCACTGATAATTTTATTACTTTCTTCATATTACTTTTCCTTATTAAAAGCTTAGGACTGCAAAAACATTAAAATATGTAAAACAACTGAATATATTGACGCCTAGAAATAATCCGATGAAGTGCGTCAATAAAACATCACATAACGAAAAACTCAAATTACATTTAATATGAGTAGTCCTATATTGTGCCTTGATACCTTAATACGAACTTAACAAGTACAAGTAATTTATTAAAAAGAGACTAACCATCATTTTTTTAGCATACCCAACTCAGCTTTCTTTTGTTTCGCACGTTCAGCTTTTTCTTCAACCTCCTTTGCTTTACGTAAACAGCGTGCATCATAGCGTTTCTTTGCTAACTGTGAATCAGGGTATTTATCTTTCTGAACAAGAGACTGACTCTGAATAGTCAGTGATAAGGGGTGCATCACGATACAATCAACTGGGCAGGGTGCGATACAAAGTTCACACCCAGTGCATTCTGAAGCAATTACAGTGTGCATAAATTTTGCAGCACCTAAAATCGCATCGACGGGACAAACAGCAATACATTTAACGCAACCAATACACTTATCTTCAATAATGAAAGCAACCTGTTTTGGCTTATATTCACCATATTCTGGGTTAAGTGGTTTGGGGTCAATATTTAATAAACGCGCTAACTCAACAATACCTAACTCACCACCTGGAGGGCACTGATTAATATCTGCTAGCCCTGAAGCAATCGCTTCAGCGTAAGGACGACACCCTTGAAAACCACATTTTCTACATTGCGTTTGTGGCAAAATAGCATTTATTTGATCAATCACGGTTATAGCTTCTAAAATTATACCTGGACATTATCTATCACTGACCGACTCGCTAAAACTAAACAAACGGCCAGTGATATTAACTATTTGACTGTTTCGCAGATAACAATATCTGCATCCGATTTTTACTACTGACTAACTGATAATCTTAAGCAATTACTTTTTTTTACCAAACAAACCTTTTAACTTTCCTGCAACACCAACGACTGGCTCAGGTGTTGTTTCAACAATAACAGGCTCTATATCAACAGGTTCTGGATCTACTAATGACGTAACAGGTGTAGTTTTACCAAAAATGCCTTTAAGCTTTGCCTTTACTTTAGCGACATCTTCTTTTATGACCTCCACTGGCCCCAGTTGAACGGCCAACTGCTCAGGCTCAATTTCTGGTTCTGGTTCAACAACCACAGGAACAATTTCAATAGCTTCAGGTTGTTCAACAAAGAGACTCTTTGAATTATTTTTGCCAAACAGCTTTTTAAATTGCCCACTTAAACTAACAGTATTTTCGTTAGCAATACTTTCAACCTGAGGCTCTTTCAATTCAGGTTCTGGCTGAGTATCGACAATAGGAATTACTTCAATCGCTTTTGGAATATCAACAACCTGTGTTGTGCTATTTTTACTACCAAATAATCCTTTAAACTTGTTTTTCAAGCCACCCATAGTTTCTTCCTTTACTGAGTTGAGTGTTTCTATCGACTCATGAGAGGGTTCAACTAAAACAGGTTGATTAATCTTTTCAACAATTACAGGCGCTTCATTTACTTCAATCGTAGACTTTATCGAAATCGGTTTTGGCTCTTCCTTTCTAACTTCAGTAGCTAATTTAACTTCTGGAACTACCTTTAAACTTTCAAGTTGAACAATTAAAGCTTCTTTAGCTTTTAACACTTGTTTCAACTCACTTAATTCCTGCTGAGTATTAACCAAACTTAACGCTTTCTTTTCTAGCTCAGGAATACGAGCCAATTCAGAATTATTTTTTTCGATGGTCTCAGCTAAAACTTGTTGTGCTTTATCTTGCTGAACTTTCAGGATTGATTTTTGATCTTCAAGCGCCTGCTCTAAAAGAGAAAGCTGGCTAGTTTGAGCTGCTAATGTTGCCTGCAATGTTTTTGCAACCGCTTCATTCTCAGTACTTTTTATTTTTTCTACTTGATAGGATTCTTGTAGCTGTACTTTAGACTGCTGCTCAGTTACCAGTTTTGTCACTAAAAGATTGACCACTCTGTCATGCTGTTGCCACAAGCCTTCTGCCTTAATATCTCCCATAATTGGCAAGGGACGCTCGCCCAAATCAACACGGGTAGATAATGACTTAATAAGATCCGCTATCTGGGCGTTACGCTGTTTAAGTTGTTCCTCAAGTTTTTTAGCTTTTTCTGCCTCTATTTGAGCCGTATGCTGGTTTTTTTTCAATTGCTCATTATTAGCGGACAAAACCTCTTGCATTGCCTGTAACTGCTGCTCTGAAATAGTCAGTGCAGCATTAAGGCTGGTCGCATCTTCTTTATGCGCCTTTTCTCTGGCAATTATTTTCCTTTTTAAAGACGAAATTCGAAAGCCGTAGAGAATAGCAGTGACAAAAAAAACCAAGGAAGCTAACACAGAGGCATAAACAGGGTTATTCAAAGTGAGTGCAAGCCAATCGCCCAGTAAGCCGTTAATAATGGGTAAATAAGTTTCCATAAATAGGGTTCTCAATAAATTAAACAGTCGTGTTCAAATACTAAAAGAAGAGCTTCCACCACCAACAAAGTGCGGAATATCTTCCATCATTCATAAAAATTAAAATTCAATGCCTTGTTCAGCTTTGATACCTTTCTCAAACGCATGTTTTATAAGCGACATTTCTGTCACTGTATCCGCGATTGCTATAACCTCAGGGGCTGCGTTGCGCCCAGTCAAAATCAAATGACACCAGGAAGGTTTGTCATTGAGAATAAAGTCCGCAATTTCCTGCCCAGAAATCCATTGATAGCCACAACAATAGTTAATCTCATCCAGCAAAACCAAATCAAACTCTTCAGAAAGAATCTTTTCTTTACTCAGAGCCCAAATTTCTCGACTGGTTTTAATATCTTGTTCAGGATTTTTAGTGTCCCAGGTAAACCCATCACCTAGCGCATGCCATTCAATATTATCAAAACGCGCAGCTGCTTTTTGTTCACCTGTTTGCCACTGACCTTTAATATACTGGATAACACACACCTTCATATTCCAGCCTGCTGCCCGAAAAACCATGCCTAAAGCGCTAGAAGATTTTCCTTTACCTTCGCCAGTATTAACGACAACCAAACCATGTCGCCTTTCTCTTGATTTCATTTGCTATTCCAGAATTAAATTATTTAGCAAGAAAATACAACTTTTTTAAATACGTGAACGCGCTCAGCGCTTTCAATCATGATAAAGTTGGCCTATTCTTTTCGCCCTTCATTGTAACCTTAAAAATTATATTATGACCGAAGCAACTATTTTATTTTCTGATGCCAAGCAATTTATACCCGGTGGTGTTAACTCTCCAGTACGTTCTTTTAGTGGAGTGGGAGGAACTCCCGTTTTTATTGATCATGCCAATGGCCCTTATTTATTTGATAGCACAGGGAAACGTTATATAGACTATGTTGGCTCTTGGGGCCCCATGATTTTAGGTCATGCTCATCCTGAAGTGATTGCTGCGGTTAAATCCGCTGCAGAAAAAGGCTTAAGTTTTGGCGCGCCCACTGAAATTGAAACACAAATGGCGCAACGGGTTTGTGAGTTAGTTCCCTCATGTGATTTGGTTAGAATGGTTAGCTCTGGCACAGAAGCCACCATGAGTGCCATACGTCTAGCTAGAGGCTATACAGGAAGAGATAAAATCGTTAAATTCGAAGGCTGCTATCATGGCCATTCTGATTCCTTATTGGTAAAAGCCGGCTCAGGTGCATTAACCTTTGGCGTACCAAGCTCTCCAGGCGTACCTGCTTCTGTTGCCGCTGATACCCTTACGTTGACTTATAACGATTCTGAAGCAGTCAAAACCTTATTTGAAGAAATAGGCGAGCAAATTGCCTGCATTATTGTCGAACCTGTCGCAGGTAATATGAATTGCATTCCGCCAGTACCCGGCTTTTTAGAAACATTGCGTCAAGTCTGTGATAAGTATGGAAGCGTTTTGATTTTCGATGAAGTGATGACAGGCTTTAGAGTGGGACTCAATGGCGCACAAGGGATTTATAACATCAAACCTGATTTAACGACCTTAGGTAAAATTATCGGCGGTGGAATGCCTGTAGGTGCCTTCGGTGGCCAACTTAAAATTATGGAACACCTTGCCCCATTAGGTCCTGTCTATCAGGCGGGAACCTTATCTGGCAACCCGGTCGCTATGGCAGCCGGACTAAAAACGCTTGAACTCATCGCTCAACCGGGTTTTTATGAAGCGTTAACGCTCAAAACAGAGAAACTAACTCATGGCTTAAAAGAAGTTGCCAATCAAGCGGGTATTGCCCTGACGACTAATCAGGTCGGTGGTATGTTCGGTCTGTTTTTTAGCCCAGAACCGCAGATTTCTACTTTTGCGCAAGTTATGCAATGCGATCAGACGTTATTCAAGCGCTTTTTTCACAGTATGCTTGAAGCAGGGATCTATCTAGCTCCCTCTGCCTTTGAAGCAGGTTTTGTATCTGCAGCTCACAGAGATGAAGATTTAAATAAAACACTTGCTTGTGCAGAAGCGATATTCAAAATCTTATAACTCTATTAATTGGCTTTTTTTTAACGGATAAAAAGAAGGCACTTAATGTCAATTAAGTGCCTTTTAGAGGCAACACACAGGAGAGTTAAAGTGTCTATGATAATAAAAGCAACAGATATGCCAAAATACTCTTAATGGCTACACATCGTCCATACTACAAAAAAACACGCTCTAATACTCGCCAATTTGCAAATAATGCTCCACTATTAAGCAACTTATCCATCAATACGCACCTTTTTAGAGCGCAATATAAATGCAAGTACAAGACCTTAATCTCTAAAGCATTACTAACGAGTCATTGGGTGTTAGAATAGCGCCCTAAATGGATTTGCTGGGTTAAAGTACGTTGACCATTGAAATGCACGAACCTACCATCATTAATACTAATATTTATTTGAGGACACTATGCGGAACATGAAGTTTTTACCCGCGATCATTGGAGCGACACTTATCGTCGCTATCATTTTGTTTGTCGCTTTCCATTTCGTATTTATTGACCTGTTTGTTGATCTGTGGTGGTACGAATCATTAAAACTTGAAACTTACTTCTGGCTAAGACTACTCTACAAGTTTTTTCTTTCCGGTGGCGTAACCCTACTGTTCTTCTCCATTTTCTTTTTCCATTTCTGGATTGCCTCACGTTATCTAGGCATCAATGCAACCAATGAAACCTTCAATAATTTAGAAAGTCGTCGCAGCTTTCAACGCTTTGCTGATATCTTTATGAACGGCTCAGCAAAAGTCTACACGCCTATTTCATTTGCCCTTGCCATCTTTATTGCAATTCCGTTTTATAACCAGTGGGAAAATGCTCTCTTATTCTTTTTTGGGCGCGACTCCGGTATTAGTGAAACAGTTTATGGCAATGATGTCAGTTTTTACATGCTGTCTTATCCAACCTTCATACTTATTCAGAAAGAGCTATTAATCACAGCAATTCTATTGTTCTTTTCGATTGGCCTTTTATATTGGCTTGAACATGTTTTTATACCGAACCAAAGCAAAGAATACCCATTAGGTGTGAAAGTCCATCTCAGCATTTTAATGGGATTTGTAGCTGCTTTTGTGGTCTGGGGCTTCATGCTAGACCGTTTCAACCTACTGTATACCACTACCCATGAACCGATCTTTTATGGTCCGGGATTTGTAGAAATACGCTATCAATTACCGCTTATATGGTTAGAAATTATAACGTTCATAGCGACTGCACTCTCTGCGGGTCTTTTTATTTTTTCAGAACAGCATCGTGTTAAAGCGCCTCTTTTAATCTCATTAAGTTTCTTTATTGTTGCGGTTGTCTTGCCCAGAATTGAGTTAATCCCTAATTTAGTGCATAAATACATTGTTAACCCTAATCCAGTAAAGACTAACAAACCGTTCATGCAACAAAATATTGATGCAACACTTAGCGCTTACGACTTAAAAAACATCAATACCGTAGACCTGTCCATTAAACTGAACGCTACTGAAGATATCGATACATGGGGCACCCAAAAACGCTTTGAAAATATTCCTGTCTGGGACCGTGAGTTTATTATTGACAGTTATAAGCAACTACAAGAGATTAGACCTTATTACAAAATCTTATCGGTCGATGAAGACCGATATTTTGTGCTAGATCACACCCGCCAAGTCAATTTAGCGGCCAGAGAGGTCAACACCTCTAAATTACCCCCTGAAGCACAAAACTGGGAAAACATACACCTGCGCTATACCCATGGATATGGGGCAGCGGTTACACCAGCGGCACAAGATGCCAACAAACCTTTAGTGTGGTATTTACGTGATTTAAACATGAATTCTGATGTTGGCTTTAAAGTTGAACATCCTGATATTTACTATGGCCTGGAGCACTATGAATACGCCATAGTGCCAAATAAACTAAACATCGAAGCCATTGCTGGCAGTGACCCCAGTGTAACGCTGGAATATCATGGTGAAGGCGGTATTCCTATCTCTTCTCTCTTTAGAAAAGGCTTATTGTCTTTTTATTTTAAAGATGAAAAGATATTTCTATCTACCAATATCTCTACACAAAGCAAGATCAAAATACGTCGGAATATCACTGAACGTATTCACACCTTAGCGCCTTTTTTACATCTGGATAAAGATCCTTATCTAGTGATCAATAGTGATCGTTTTTACTGGATTCAGGATGCTTATACAGTCTCTAACAAATATCCAGATTCTAAACCTTCAGACCATGAGTTTTTAGACGGTAAACAAAATTTCAACTATATCCGTAACTCCGTCAAAATAGTCGTTGATGCCTATGATGGTGATGTAGATTTTTATATTTCAGATCCAACTGATTCAATCATCAAGGCTTACGATAATGCTTATCCCGGATTATTTAAAAATCTGGATGAAATGCCTGTGGAATTAAAGAAACACTTACGTTACCCACGTGATCTTTATTATCTACAAATGAAAATGTACGCCAAATATCATCAGCAAAGTCCTGAGTTGTTCTACGAACAGGCAGAAACCTGGGCACAAGCCAAGGTTCGTGGCGAACCTGTGCAACCTTATTATCAAACCATGGACTTTGGCAATTGTAATGATTCCGAAGAATTTGTCTTGATTGAACCCATGACCCCCGTGAATCGGTCTAATCTCAGTATGATCGGTGTCGCAGGCACCATGGATAAAAAAACCTGCGCCTATAACAGTTACAAACCAGGTATTACCATCTATAAATTTGGTAAAGATATTCAGGTTAATGGCCCGGCTCAAATTGAAGCGCTCACTCAGCAAGATCCTGAAATATCAGCTCAATTTACCTTATGGGGACAATATGGTTCAGTTGTTGAAATGGGTCGCATGATTATTTTACCCATGGGGCATACCGTCCTTTATGTTCAACCGATTTATATTGCTTCAGCCAAAGATAAAATGCCCCAACTTACCCGGATCATTGTTTCTATTGGTAATGAAACCATTATGGATACGACATTATGGTCAGCCTTTAACCGGTTAAAACAAATTTTCATTAAAAACGCAGCCGACAGTGATGGTACTGAAACGCCTAAATCCATCATAACGCGCTAGAACTTTAAGCCTCTGACCCTTAAGCAAACACGGATAACATCCTTTATCGGGATGTTATCCGATGCCATTAAGTTGACTATACTATTGGAGTAAAACAGCTTTAGCTGTTTTCACAGGCAATAGCTGAAGCTATTGCACTCCCGTTTTTAACCTTTAACGGTAATACTCATATTGACTCATCAAGCGGGTTTTAGGAAAATGATCCAATGATCACTCAAGCACTTATTTGCCATCCCTCTAATCAGAAATCCCCTGTCAATGAGATACAAGTCACACTACACCATAAGCCTCAAGGTGACTTACTTATTCACTATGAACTGACCGGTAGCATTGATCAAATTAAAATCCCGGCTTTGCAACCCTCAGAACCCGTAGATGGCTTGTGGGCACACACCTGCTTTGAGCTATTTATCGCGGTAAATGATGAAGACGGTTACTATGAATTCAACTTTTCACCTTCAACGCAATGGGCTGCCTACGCTTTTAGCGACTACCGGGTACGTAAAACCGATTGGCATTTAACTCACGCGCCCATTATTGATGTAACCCAAACACCCACCCATTTGCACTTAAACGTTCGTATTGCCACAGCCGATTTGCCTGTGCTTAAGTCCAGGTCGCTTACATCCAATTCATCCATCCAATTAGGCTTAACGGCGGTCATTGAAACGAATACAGGGCAACACGCTTACTGGGCTTTAAAGCATCCTGAAGATCAACCCAACTTTCACCACCGAGCGGGCTTTATTACTTTATCTAACCTGAATTAACATTACACACATGAAATTTGGTATTGACCGTTTACTAGAAGAAGCCAACTTACGCCAACCACTTACTGGCAAACGCATTGCCTTATTGGCACATCCGGCTTCAGTTACTCAAGACTTAACGCATTCATTAGATGCCTTAGCCACGTTACCCGACATCACCCTCAGCGCTGCCTTTGGCCCCCAACATGGATTACGTGGTGACAAACAGGATAATATGATGGAATCGCCTGATTTTATCGACCCGCTATTAGGCATTCCGGTCTTTAGTCTGTATGGCGAAGTCCGACGTCCCACGGTAGCTATGATGGATACTTTCGATGTGTTACTCATTGATTTGCAAGATCTCGGCTGCCGTATCTATACCTTTATCACCACCTTGCGCTATCTCTTGGAAGCCGCTGCCACTCACCAAAAAACCGTCTGGATACTTGACCGTCCTAATCCTGCCGGTCGTCCGGTAGAGGGCTTAAGACTCCATCCAGGTTGGGAAAGCTTTGTGGGTGCGGGGACACTGCCTATGCGTCATGGTTTAACCCTAGGCGAACTGGCCGGTTGGTTTATTAAAACCTTATCATTAAACGTCGATTGCCAGGTCATCGCCTTGAAAGACTGGCAACCTGAAGCAGCCCCCGGATACGGTTGGCCATTATATGAACGCACCTGGATTAATCCCAGCCCCAATGCGCCTAACCTTTGGATGACCCGCTGTTATGCTGGTACAGTGATGTTAGAAGGGACCACATTATCTGAAGGGCGAGGCACGACGCGACCACTGGAACTGTTTGGTGCGCCCGACCTTGATGCTTGTGCGTTAATTAAAACCATGTATGCGTTAGCGCCCCAGTGGTTAACCGGTTGTCGTTTGCGTGAATGCTGGTTTGAACCTACTTTTCATAAACATGCACACACGCTCTGTGCGGGTGTACAAATTCATGTGGAAGACCCTTCTTATCATCATGAGACCTTCCAGCCTTGGCGCTTACAGGCCTTAGCCTTTAAAGCATTACGTCAATTACAGCCGGACTATCCTCTATGGCGTGACTTTCCTTATGAATATGAACTGGATCGCTTAGCCATAGATGTTATCAATGGCTCACCCCTGTTACGTGAATGGGTTGATGATACAGAAGCCACTCCCGCTGATCTTGATGCGATCACCTGTCCTGATGAACGCGCCTGGGAACAAGAGCGTGTAGACTACTTATTGTATTAAGGGTAACTGTTGCTAAGACCATCGGTTTTGACTGATGAACTTTCGTCTATTCTCAATGAATTCTGAATGACTATTAATGAGTGGTATCAGTGTCAAATACAGCGTTCAATGTCTCAGCGGTTAAAATAGATTCACTCCAAATATCTAATTCTTGCTCTGCTGCGTTCTCTAACTTATCGATTGCCCAAGTTGGTAAACTGCCGAAACGTTTTTCGAGTTGCCTTTTTAATACTTTAATCTCACCTGTTAGTACCCCTTCGGCTCTAAACTTTTCCATATACATTCTTTGAACGCTGTTAATATAACGCATGTCTTCTCTCCTTTCTATTGATTCAATTTCTTGGAATATTTTTGTTTCTAACCATGTTGGCAGTTTCATCAACCAGTCAACGACTTCAAATAAATCAATGATCCGCTGTTTGTCCCATTGACGTTCATAGAGTAACCTTACCAATCGCAGCTTAGCTTCATAACGGGCTTGATTCTCTTTTCTGGTCTTCTGCGTTAGTATATGCGCTGCTGTAATCAGTGCAAAGGCATTGTCGATGCTGAGTAGTTCATCTACTTTATCAGAGTAATCGGTTAGCTTCGCTACCGGAAACGTTAAACTATGTTGACAGCCTAATATGTCAAAACCAAACGAGGTGGGCTTCCAGTGTTTATTTTCATCCGCTAATATGGCCATGCTGGCAACCGGCCTATCAAAGCGGTCATATATTCGATAGTTATAAACAAACATCCTTTTGGCAAATTCAGATTGTTGACTGCCTTGCACTTCAATATGAATATAAATCCAGCGCTCATCCCCTGTCAATAACATGACCCTAACCAGTTTATCAACATAACGCTTACGCAGTTCCGCATCCTGCACGATGGCGCGTAGTTCTTGATCCATGAACACATGTTCTTTTGACCAATCAATTTCGGCGTATGCCAGTGGAAAGTAAAAAGCCATTAACTCCGGAAAGTAATGCTCAACCGCTTCTTTCCAGGGACTATCGTAATCATCATTGGAAAATTCATCAATCAGAATCTCTGTATCGTCCGGCTTTGGCATTTTTATCCTTATTGGGTTTTAGAGATTATACGTGATGATAAGATGAATGGTGTTTAGAAATCGATCATGGCTGAAATAGGGCTATCATGAAGTTGGCTAGCAACTTGATCAACGTTCAATATAACTTTGTTCTGATCCTATGAGTTGTAAATATTTTCTGGCGAAAAATAGCTTAAGACTCAACACCAATGTCTGTGTAGAACCCCAAAATCGATCAGTAAAATAGTATTCAGTATATTTACTTGTGTTGATAAGTGATACTTAACAGTATACAATTTAACAATGATAAAAACTTTTCGACATAAGGGCTTACAGGTCTTTTTTGAGACAGGAAGCAAGGTAGGTATACAGCCGCACCATGCTGGAAAATTGCGCATATTGCTGACCACATTGGACAGCGCAAAACGTACAGAGGATATGAACGCCCCTAGCTGGAAGTTGCACCCATTGACGGGCAACCTTGATGGGCATTATTCCGTGACTGTAAACGGAAACTGGCGATTAACCTTTACCTTTGATGGCGAAAATGCCGAACTGGTTGATTATTTGGACTACCACTAGGAGTAATTGATATGAGCAGAATGCACAACCCCGCACATCCCGGCGAAGTATTACGGGAATGGCTACCGGAAGGTATGACAGTAACAAAGGCAGCTGAAGAATTGCAGGTTTCTCGCGTCACACTTTCTAAAGTTCTGAACGGTAAGGCAGGAGTAACGGCAGGAATGGCCTTGCGCCTTTCTGTATGGCTTGGCACGTCCCCTGATGTTTGGCTAGGCATGCAAACGCAATGGGAGCTATGGCAAGCCGAGCAACAACCACGCCCGAATATCAGACCACTTGTCAGACAAGCAGCCTAATCCAAAAATGACCGGCTTAATGCAAGCCCCTCCGGGAGTGTGTTGATTTTTAGTTGGAACTGACCGCCAGCAAAGTGCCATTTGCCGACATTCGGGGCAACTTTCCAATTTCGATTGTTAAGGCATCCAGCAACCGATTTGACTATCCGGTATTCGGCGTGCAATTTCAAACATCATCCCAAGACGAAAAATAATCTTTTTCTGTCTCTGTCCATTCAGTGATTGAATGCAATATATTAGGATTAATTTTCTCTAATATGTCTTTAGTTTTTCGCAACTCTTCATCATTATTGGCAAGATTTGCGAGTCGCGCATGCGTAACTAATAATGGAACATTGGATAGCAAGCTAGAATCCATCCTTATATCCAACCCTTGTTGTGCGATTTCGATCGCTTCGTATCGATTTGTCGATACAGCCCAACTAAAATACACCATTTTCTTTTGCCCAACTAAATGCACGTCCGATGGATCAACGTTCGCCAGTTCATTCAAGGCATCTTCCCATCGTTCTTCGGCCATGAGCACTTCAACAAAAATGGGTGATTTATAATGTTCAGGGTAAATCCTAATATTTTGTTCATCCAATAGTTTTCGCGCTTTATCAACCTTGTGCTGAATACGATATAGCTTGCATAACTGTTGAAGAACACGACCACTTCCTGGCGATTTGTCCAATAAACGAATAAGAATCTGCTCGGCGTCATCCATACCCTTTGTTTCACCAACCTGAATCAAATGCGCCGAATAACGCACAAGAATTCGAAAATGATTGGGATAACGATTCAATGCCTTATTGAGTACACGCCCAACGTCATCACGATTACCCATCCTTTTATACGACGCGGCTAATTCCAAGTATGTAATGGCTCGATCCGTAGTCTTTAGCTCTGCTTCAAAAGCTGATATGGCTCCTTGATAATCGTGAAGACCGAGATATGCTCTCCCATATTCATGTGCTACCCATTCTGAAGTAGTTATTGTAAAGCCAAACTCTTCTAATTTTGCTAAGGCTCTTTTGTGTTCATTAATTGCAAGATAGCTATCAATAAAAGACGTTTTTAACCCTCTAGCCTCTGGAAAACGTAGAATAAGGTCGTTGTAATACTTTTCACCATCTTTTATCCGATTTACTCGAAAAAGGCAGCCTGCTATACGTAAATCTAACTCGTAACTACTTAAACCAAGTTTTTGCGCCGCTAAAAACGCAGCTAATGCAGCATCATAGTTAAAGTGTCTCTTAAACCAGTAGTTCCCTGCCCAAAAAAGTTCTCCTCGATATACTGTTCCAAACTGCTCTATATCACTTGGGTCACCAGCAGCCAATTTATGGAAGTAACATTCTCGAATCCACCGAGGGTCATTATCATATCTGTACAGGCGTTGATAGCTTTCCGCTATTAACTTATGCTTCAGATCAAGGGGATTTCCTTTTACAGCTGTCGGGTCAATTTCCTCAATATCTTCATCTTTTAATCGATTATGAAGAACAACGATGCCAGAGACCAAATCATTTCTAGCATTATCATTCACATAGTAAATCAGTCCAAGTTTTTCAGCTTCAAGCACGCTTCTTGACGACGCCAGTTCAATCAACATATTTCTTGGAATTGGTCCTCTCACTAATTCGACAATCTCTACAGCCTGTTTGGATTCTTCTGTAATAACACGCTGATATAACTCATCTCGTAGCCGATTTCGCAAAAGATCAAGAAACGCTTCATCTTGAATAGCTGGACTCCCTTGTAATTGAATAATTTTCCCGGCAATGGATGCTAGATAAGGGACTCTGTCAATAGCGTCAATTAAATTAGCTGGATACTCAGAAATATGTAGTTTCGCTCTATCAACATAATCATCAAGGACGTTTCGTATGTGCTCTCCTTTAGGAAAACGACCAATTGGGGGTTGATCATAATCGACCTCCACGGGCACTGGTAAAAAGTGTAGATTAGGATCACTTCTTGTTGTAACAATAACTTTTGCCTCTAAATGATTCGTCAAATCAGTCAATAACTCTTGAATCTCATTATCTTGAACAAGGCCATTTGGATCAAGTAAACGTTCAAAATGATCAAAAATTAAAATCGATGTTGAAGCGACTTTCCCAAAAAAATCCACAAATATACTATGAACATGACTGTATTCGATGTCACAGAAACGCTGTATCAAATCATAGGTAATCTGAATACCGATTTGAGTCAAATATTGCTCTAAAATACTCCATACTGTGGTAGAAAACGTGATATCAAAAAATACAGTCTTCCGATGATGCGCACGCCTATGGAGAACCTCGCTTACCAATACGCTTTTTCCCATGAATGGGCCACCATGAATTATGGTTAACCGTTTGCTAGACAAAAGGAAAGTTTCAAGAGCATCTTGAGAGTTTGCACGATCTCTAAAACCATCAAGTATACGGGTGGATATAGGGGCGAATTGGACAGAGCAGTCAAAACGTTCCAGCTGTTGCTTCAAGGTAGCAATCGTAACGTGCGTTTGTTCTTGCTTTGTGGGAGCAGAAATTCCGGGAGCTTTGGCAAAATCAAGTTGATTTTGCAAGGCAGCCACCTGAAGGTCAAAGTCAATTAACGCGACCTTGTCTCGTTTCCCAATATCACCTGGTAGAATTTCGTTTTGATTTTTCCAAAGATAATACTGCTCTGTACGGTTCTTTATGACGGATTGGAGAATTCGATCATGAGGTATATTTGTTGATTCATTCCGCTTTGCTAAAAATGTAAACCACTGGTTTCCATTTGTAGTGGGTTCTTCAGTGAAACTGGCAGAAAAACCAGAATTAATAATAACATCCTTTAATAGCGATGGTTGCCAACAGGCATTTCCTCGCTCAGCAGCAGGGAACTTTTGTAAATCTTGTAAGAAGAAGCTCTCACCCTGTAGGGCAGCGGCAGATATATTGCAAAGAAGTGTCGCTGTTTCGGCTATCGCAAGTTCATGAAGTACATTTCTACACACAAAGATAAACGGCCGAGGAAATGTTTTTAAACTGTAAGACTGCCTCTCTATCTCTAAGTCGGACAAAGGAAGCGCATCCACTCGTTTATGTATACCTAAATCAACAGCGTTTTTTATGATATCAGACAGGTTTTCCGGAACATCAATGGCTAAATAGTTCCAACCACATTTATTTTGAAAAGAATCTATTGATGTCAATCTTTTTAAGAGAATACCTTTGCCGCTTCCGACATCTACAACTGTTCCCTCAATTGTTTTATCAATTATCGCTGATAGTGAAACACTAAAATTCTTAATCTGTGTATCATAATTTGCCACATCGGGACATTGCATCTCTTCGGGATGACCGTAGTTTTTGAGAAACTGATGCAGTTCTTCTTTCATTTTGTCTTCCATAATTGATGATCTTCATGTGTGTTGTAGTAAAAGCGACGTTGACTAGCGTAACAAGCGGATGTCAATTACAAAACTAGAATTAAACATCCTAAATGATGTAATGTTTTTATTCTGATAATTTCTTAATATTAAAAAATTTGTTAGCTAATAAAAATTAAAAATACACCGCATAATCTCGTTAAGCACTATTGTGCTAGCAGCTACCGTTAGTGTAAAGGAACATTGAATATCTGCAAAGCCAATTGACACCCTACATCCGTAGCCTTAGCCTTATGGCCTTTTTTTGTACGTCGTTTTTCTCCATTTCGCGTTTTAAATACGGATCGGTCAGATCAATGCTGGAAGTAAACTAATACAATCTCCGATTCTCGAAAACCTAATCGGAAGAACGAAATCGTGCGATTACACGAGAAGGTCGCACGCGCTACGCCTTTGTAAACACGGAATTATGCCTCATCTTGTAGCGTACTAGGGATGATCGAGTAACTCATGGTCGAAATGCAGTCGTCATCAAGTAGCAGCTTGGTAAAGTCGCCAATGACTGCTTTGTAGCCCTCCCGTTTGCACATTCTCGATTTCGCTGAATGGCAGGTTTGGAGAAACGCGACCGGCAGAAATGGGTCGGTAGCGACAACTTGAAACTTCCAAAAGCAGTCTTTCACTTTTGTTTACCCAAAGTGGATTGATTTAATTGTACAACAAAGGGTTGATGAAACAATAGCCAATCGCCGTTTTGAAAGAGTAATGTGTGGCTCCTTCACCATAATAATCAGTAGCTGTTTTTATAGGAATACGCACCCTATTCACAAATTTTGACCTACTTAGAGTGAGTAAGGTGATACTAAAACTTCTGATAACTCCTTATTAAGCAGTCCTGTAAAATTTATGATTAAGGATGGAGCAAACAAGCCCCAGTCTATAGCAGACTAATACACGACCACAGTTAACAAAAACTACTCTGCTCTTAAACATAACAGGTATGCTCTTAGGAGAAAGATTTTCAGAGCAAACTAATCCATGTTTAGAGTAAACAAGTATCAGTTTGCAACAAACAAGGTCTTGTTTACTCTAAACAGGGTTCCTTTTACTACAAACAAGACCTAGAATGCCCATTTTCTTGCATACTGACGACCTTCCATCCAGTCGATCACGCTAAAACAATCTCTCCTAAGCCCATTTAAGGCCTTGTTTACTCTAAAAGTGATCATGTTTGCGACAAGAAGAACCTTGTTTGTAGCAATCAAGATCTTGTTTACTACAAACTAGGTCTTGTTTGCTTTAAAAGAATCCTTGTTTGTACCATTCTTACCCTTTCTTACGACAGTTTGGGTCTTGAAAAGACAATTAAAATACCCGCTAGAATTTAACATTAACAAATTGTTAAACTGCGCTTAATTCAGCAAAACTAGAAAATACCAAGCACTGGTCGGTTTGCAAGCTATGAATCAATGAGTTGAAAGGTCAACCTACGATGTCCTTTAGCAAGAGCGCATGACAGGACTATTGAGTTTAAACAAGACTAGCGTGTATTTTGTATTAAAATACGTTTAAGTTTTACACCCTATTCCAAATACTTTTATATCTAAAAACACTATGGACGTAATCCAACGTATTGCCGAAGAATTATCTGTTAATAGTAAACAGGTTAAAGCCGCCGTCGCCTTGCTTGATGAAGGCTCAACCGTCCCTTTTATCGCCCGCTATCGAAAAGAAGTCACCGGTGGTTTAGATGATACCCAACTGAGGCAATTAGAAGAACGTTTAAGTTATTTACGCGAACTAAATGACCGCCGCTCTACGATACTGGAGAGCATCAATTCACAAGGGAAACTCACCCCTGAATTAGAAAAAGCCATCAATGATGCCGATACCAAAACCTTACTTGAAGATTTGTACTTACCTTACAAACCTAAACGGCGTACTAAAGCCCAAATAGCGCGTGAAGCCGGACTTGAACCACTGGCTGATGCCTTATTAGATGACCGGTCTCTTATTCCAGACCAAATAGCGACTACTTATATTGATACAGACAAAGGTGTACCTGACACAGCCACCGCACTAGAGGGCGCTCGTCAAATTATCATGGAGCGTATTTCTGAGAATGCCGAATTACTGGCTGAACTGCGTGAACGTGTTTGGCAAAAAGGCGTGATACATGCCACCGTAGTGCCTGATAAAGAACAAACCGCTGAGAAGTTTAAAGATTACTTTGATTATCAGGAAGCCATTAATAAAATTCCTTCACACCGTGCCTTAGCGCTTCTTAGAGGGCGCAATGAAGATTTATTATCCATCACTCTAAAACCAGCGGTAGAAGACAAAGAAGAACATCTACTCTGCGCTCAATTTGTCGCTAAACATCTTAATGTCACTGATACCACTCGACCTGCTGATGCCTGGTTAGCCGAGACCGCGCGTTTTGCCTGGAAAATAAAACTGTTTACACGCATTGAGTTAGACCTAAAATTAAGACTACGCGAAGCCGCCGAAGCCGAAGCGATCAAAGTCTTTGCCAACAACTTAAAAGATTTATTACTCGCAGCGCCAGCCGGTTCAAAAACCACCATGGGACTTGATCCCGGCATCCGCACTGGCGTTAAAGTAGCCATCATTGATCCCACCGGAAAGTTATTGGCTACCGATACGATTTATCCGCATCCCCCCCGTAAACAATGGGATGAATCTATTGCGACCTTGGCTAAGTTAATCGAAAAACATCAGGTTTCTCTGGTCAGTATTGGTAATGGTACGGCCTCACGAGAAACGGATCAACTGGTTGCTGATGTCATCAAACAACATAAAGACCTTAAATTTACGAAAATAACGGTGTCTGAAGCCGGTGCTTCGGTTTATTCGGCTTCTGAACTGGCTGCCAAAGAGTTTCCTGAGCTGGATGTCTCCTTACGTGGTGCGGTTTCTATCGCCCGTCGCTTACAAGACCCTTTAGCTGAGTTGGTTAAGATTGATCCTAAATCTATTGGTGTAGGTCAGTATCAACATGATGTTAATCAATTTCAGTTAGCAAAAAGCCTGGACATTGTTGTTGAAGATTGCGTTAACGCGGTCGGTGTCGATGTTAATACCGCCTCTGCGTCCTTGTTAAAACAGGTATCTGGGCTTTCTGCCAGTGTCAGTGAAAACATCGTCCAGTTTAGAGACCAACACGGCCCCTTTGCTAATCGTAAACAGCTTAAAAAGGTGCCTCGACTCGGTGACAAAGCCTATGAACAAGCCGCTGGCTTTCTTCGGGTTATGAATGGGGATAATCCTCTGGATGCCTCTGCTGTTCATCCTGAGGCCTATCCGGTGGTGGAAGCCATCATCAGTAACACCGGTAAATCTATCCGCGACCTCATCGGTCAAAGTGGTTTTATACGCACACTTAACCCAGCTAACTATACCAATGAACACTTTGGCTTGCCGACTGTCACCGACATTTTACAAGAATTGGAAAAGCCAGGTCGTGACCCTAGGCCGGAGTTTAAAAGCGTCGAGTTTAAAGCCGGCATTGAGAAAATATCAGACCTTAAACCGGGTATGCGACTTGATGGCGTCGTCACCAATGTGGCCAACTTTGGCGCTTTTGTGGATATTGGCGTACATCAGGATGGCTTGATTCATATCTCACATTTGTCTGATACCTTTATCAAAGATCCCAGAGATGCAGTAAAAACGGGCGATATGGTTAAAGTCAAAGTACTGGAAGTCGATGTTGAACGTAAACGTATTTCGTTATCGATGAAATCATCAACCGATGGTGAGATTATTGAAGCTCGACCTGAACGTGTCAGTCACAAACCCGTACCTAAGCTTAAACAACCGGAACCTGCTCAAAACTCAATGGCTAATGCCTTTGCAAAAGCATTGAAAAAATAATGGCTCAGTTTGAAACGATGTGCCGACTTGTTATCGGCACAGTCGAATTATCTTCCCGTTAATCACTCAAATAAGGTGATCATTTCGTATCATTGTCCTATCCGTGTCCTGAGGCCTGGCGGCATTTCTAGTTTAGCTCTATCCCAGCCTTCCATATCCAGAATCTCATCCAGGCATTGCTCCATTAGTTGATGAGCCTGTTTTGTCACCTCAGCGATACGCTCATGCACTTTGATGTGTACATCATTTTCTGAAGGCAAATCAATACACGTTTTCTGATAATCAAATAATTTACGCAAATTGGTAATTTGCATACTGATATGAACCGGACAAGCACAGTTATAAAGCGCCGCCTGATTATTGATAATAGCCAGCTGTAAGGCTGTAAATTTGTTCTCAAGTTCCACCATTAACTCCTCATTAATTTAATTAGTTACACCTTATCGGTCGTTAATTATTATTTAATATCTTTGTCGCAATTCGACCGTTATTGCGATATTTATGATAACCCTCATTACACCAGACTGCCATTAGGAAAAGTTAGATCAACTAAATAAATGCTAATTTATGTGGGCCGATCAATTAGTTATGGTCTAATTATAGCTCACAAGCTAACTGTATAAATCGAATTCATTTGGAAACAGAAAATAAACCTATTGAGATTTTTTTATCATTATTGTTGGCAATTTCCATAATATTGGTGCTACCATCTAATATCTGATGGATGTACATCAAAATGAAAATATGTCCTGAATTTTTTGAAGATGAATGAAATAAACCTGGTTACTTCCTTTTCAACCTTCGTCATTTAAGAATATGAAAACAATCACTAATTCCCTATCCAGACGTAATAATAACCACTTAATGATAATAGGTGTTTGTCTATTGTCAGGTTGTTCGGCGTTGAGTGTTAACTATGATAACAAAAACGATATTTGCTATACCTCAAGAAATGAGTTGAGGCAATCGGAGCACTATTACTCAAAATCGATTGTTGAGGGTGCCGTTGTCGGCGGACTGCTTGGAGCTGGAGCAGGGGCCTTGGGTGCATTTATTGGTGGAGGTAATGTTAGTACAGCCGCATTAATAGGGGGGGGAGTTGGTGTAGTGGCTGGTGGCGTAGGTGGATATTATCTCGCTAAACAGAAGGATATCGCAGATGAACAAGCTTTAGTGGCATCAGTAAAAAGCGACATTTTAGTGGAGAATGGAGAAATAGATAGAACAGCCGTAGCATTTGCAAGATTACGTGACTGTCGTTTTTCTAATGCAGAAAGGATTAAATCGGATTACAAAGCAGGACGTTTACCTCGAGATAAAGCTCTCAGTCAACTTAATGAGTTAAAACTCCAATTCGACCAGGATATTCAAATGGCTCAGGAGTTAGGTCTAAAAATGAATACTCGTTTGACAGAGTTCCAAGATGCTAACAACAGGATTTTAGATAATGATCCTAACGCAAGATCTATCCTAAATGCTGAGAAACTTAGCAAAGTTGAAACGCCTAACACAGTTAGTGGTTTTGAGGGAAAGAAAGCCCCAACAGGAGTAGTAAAAAACGCCAAAAAGAAATCTAAAAAGAAGACAAATACTGATCAGATAACTACTGATAGTACTCAGAAGAATAAAGTAACGACTATTCCCGCCGCGCAACCTCTGGCTCCAGTAAGTTCACCTGCTGTTGAAGTGGCTCATATAACAGAGACCAATCAAATTAAGCAAAAAGCTTTTGTTGATCAAATTGATAAAGCTAAAGCCCAAGCCAAAGTAGCTTTTACATTGGAAGGTTCGGTTAGTCAAGCTACACCAGAGATATTAGTCTGTGGACTCTAAACGCTATCTGTTGATCACATTGCTTGCCAGTCTAATAGGTCTGGCAAGTTTAAGTGGTTTAGCGTTTTACCTTGATTATTTTAAGTGGAATGATTTTGCTAGCTTAATTTCATTTTCGCAATCGACTAGTTCAAACAATACCCTAACAGGGCAACAACTTCAGCCAGAGAAAGTTGTTTCGCCTGTCGCTGTTCAAAGTAACACATCGCCCAGTATCGACATGCCAGATGAAACGCCTGTTCCTAGACCAGAAACAGGATTACATACAGCCGCAATCAACCAAGTAGCTGTCACTAACGATGGGCGCTTGCTGACAGCTTCGGATGATAAAACAGCACGATTATGGCCTGCTGGATCAATAGAGGGTGAGTCACTAGTATTACGTGTGCCTATTGGCCCCCGCTCCGAAGGCGCCTTATATGCAATAGCTGTTTCGCCAACTAAAAATAGTGCAGTGGTCGGAGGGGCAACCGGTATTGACTGGGATAAAGCTGGCTCAGTGTATGGCTTTGATCTTGATACTGGGAAAATAACAGGGCGCATAACCGGCATCCAAGGCTCAATTCGAGTATTAGCGTATTCTCAAGATGGACACTATCTAGCGATTGGATCTGGCACAGGTTGGCTACGCATTATAGATATTGAAGGAAAATCGCTAGCGTTGGATAGTGCAGTTTGCCAAGATATGGTAGTTGCTGCTAAGTTTTTACATGATGGTCGTCTAGTGACCGCCTGTTTAGATGGCGCTATGCAACTCTATAGCGCAAACTTCCAGCCACTAGCTGATTATAAGTTTTCTGAACATCAAAGACCGTGGCGTTTTGCTGTTTCCCCAAAAGAAGATCAAATTGCGGTAGGCTCATTGGATGCTGCGAAGATTACCATTTTTTCATTAAATAATCTGAAGCCTGTCACTGAATTAACCGGTGACAGTAAACAACACGGTAATCTATCGGTAGTCGCATGGATTGGGGACTCTGTATTTGGCGCTGGAACTTACGGCAATGCCCAAGGCATTAAATATCTCCGTATCTGGAATACTAGCAATCAACAAACCCATGAGTTACCCTTAGCCGAAGATACAGTGACTGATTTGACGCCATTTCCCGATGGAAAATTGGCTTATGTCACTGCAGAACCTACTTTAGGGGTTGTCGATCCAGCCGCCTTTAAAGTAACTACCAGCAAACGTTCTATAGCTGATTTTAGAGACGCTTTCGAAGGCCTGTTTGCCCTATCAGAAGATGGCACTACCCTAGATTTTGGTATGCAACAAAAGGGCCGCTCACCGCTACGTTTTAATCTGCTCAACCGAACATTAGTTCATGAATTATCCCCACGTAATGATATGCACAAGCCCGTGATTCCAGCGAGCTTAAACCATTGGCGTAATGAAGCCCACACCACATTGAACGCAACGCCTATCGCCCTGGATCAAAATGAACAAAGCCGTTCGGTAGCCTATCTGGAAGAAACAGATAGTACATTAATCGGTGCTGATTTTTCTATTCAATATTGGCAAGCAGGCAAACTGACTTGGCACATTACAGTGCCTAGCTCAGCGTGGGCGGTTAATTTGAGCAAAAATGGTCGCTTTGCTCTGGCAGCTTTAGGTGATGGTACACTGCGTTGGTACGATACAAAAAAGGGTCAAGAGTTACTTGCCTTATTAGTGAATACTGATGAGCGCTGGATTGCATGGACACCAGAAGGTTATTTTGACCACAGTGATGGTGCGGCCAATTTAATTGGTTATCATATTAACCAAGGTAAAAAAGAGAGCCCCAAATTTATTTCTTCCGAGCAAATCCACGAGCGCTTTTATCGTCCTGATCTTATCGGCAATGCAATATTTGGAAGTGCGCCAGTTACACCATCGACAACCGATTCTAACGACGCAAAAACTATTGTTGCTCAACATATTGCCCCGTCAGTAAGACTGGTTTCCTGGTGTACTCAAGGTCATTGCACTGAGGCAACAACCAACAACAATACACTACAAAAAAGCAATGTCGACTCCGCTGAAGTGACTCTTCGTTTTGCTTTAAAAGATTCGGGAAGCGGTATTGGCAACGTAGTCATCCGTCGCAATAAGGCAACTATCGCTACCCGCACCTTAAAACGAGATGAGACAACAAAAAACAGAGCGTCAGAAGCTATTGTCGAAGAAAAAATACTCCTGGAACCCGGCGATAATTTAGTGACAGTAACTGCATTTGATGCTGACGAGTCCGTTGATGCAGGAGATGCCATAAAACTGCCTATTGAATATGATCCCCAAAAAACCGATGTATCAACCTTATACATTGTCAGCGTAGGTATTGATCAATATATTGCCTCTGATAAACTCCAGAAACTAGATAATGCAGTGAACGATGCCAAAGGTATTATTGAAATACTTTCTAACAATACTAAAGGGTTGTTCACTGATATCAAACCCATAGCGCTATTAGATGAGCAAGCTGGATTGGCTAAAATAAAACAGGCTCTCATTCAAGTTGGTAAAACAGCAAAACCCAATGATTTAGTGGTTTTATTTCTTGCTGGTCACGGCATTTCAATAGAGGGACGTTATTATTTTCTGCCATACGATGCAAAACTAGAAGGCAACAACCTTAAGGAACAAATTAAAGCAACTGCACTTACTCAAAAAAACCTGTCTGAATTACTTTCGGCTTTACCAACCTCTCGGGTAGCCGTTTTAATCGACTCCTGTAACTCAGGTGCTTTCGCAGTCTTAGGCAGTGTAATGCAACACTCTTCGCAAGATCGAGCCTGGACTGGATCACTCGCTCAAAATACAGGTCGATTCGTTTTGGCCGGAACAAGTAATGACCAAGAAGCATTGGATGGAATCAATGGTCACGGTGTTTTCACCGCCGTGTTGTTAGATGGGTTGAATGGCAAAGCAGATCAAGAATTGGGTGGAAATCATGACAAACGTATTAATATTGCAGAACTGTTAGCGTATACCCGGCAAAGAGTCCCAGAAGCTGCCCATAAAATTTCTCCGTCCCATGATCAAAATGTTAGCGGTTTTTTCGCTGGTTCGGAATTCTTTGATCTAACTGTTTCCGCAACCGAGTGATAGGTGCTGCAAATAAACTCGCTATACTCGAAAGAACTAAACTAGGAAGCTACTATGGCAACCGAAAAACAATTGTAATACAGTACAACACGTAGAGTTCATTAATGCTGTTGATTTCGCCAAAAGGTAAAAAATATAGGTTCATTAGGAGTATTTGGTTTGGCTAATTCAAACAACCCATACGATTTATGGAGTGGGCGGCGCTGTTGCCATCCAAGTGCTCCTGCTGGTGGCGGTGGCTCTGGTGCCTTTACTTCGGCAGGACCAACAAACTATTACATTGCTGGAAATGATTTACCACACCCATATTCACCAGCGGCTAGGCATTTAATTCCAGAGGATATTGGGGGGTTCAAATCTTGGTGGGAAAATAGAACTGTTAAAACTAAAAATGTTGAAACAGCTCTTAGCTGGGATGAAGTAAAAGAAGACTTTGAAAAATGGGAGGGTAGGTTTTCTTTCATGTATTTAGATACTAAAGGCTTCGTAACAGTTGGTATAGGAAAAATGTTACCCAATGTTGCTACGGCGCAAAAACTTGGATTTGTCAGACGAACAGATAAATCCATTGCAACAAGTACAGAAATAGCAACAGACTTCACGGAAGTAAAGAAACAACCATTCGGTAGACTTGCATCAAGCTATGAAAAACACACCAAACTAGATCTGCCAGATAAGGTTATTGATGATCTTCTAAAAATAGAAGTAAGTAATTTTGAAAAAAGCCTGGAAAGCTATTTCAAAGATTACAAAACCTACCCTACTAATGCCAAGAGAGCACTTCTTGACATGATATATAATCTTGGGTTAGGAGTAAAAGCAACAAAGAACCATCATGCGACTGGATTGCATCAGTTCAAAATACTTAAAGCTGCGGTTGAATCAGGGGATTGGAAAAAAGCTTCAGAAAACTGTCACCGTGTTGGCCCTACAGAAGCTCGAAATAATTGGACACGCGATAGGTTTATTGAAGCGGCCAAAACCAAATGATATTCAAGATGAAATATACACAATTTTTATTGTTTTCGTTAATTGGCCTCGTCCTTTTCAATAATAGTGCGCCTGCCGAGACTACCATTTTCGCTGCCAAAGAATTACACCTAAAGGACAATATACCAAATGAAGCAGAGTTTGTTCGTCCTTTTGAAGATCCATTGCCAGCATTGTTAGCGACAGCCAAAGGTGAAGAATTAGTCCAGCTTAGCAATTGCCGTGATTATCTGAGTGTACGCCATCAAATAACGGGTAGTGATAACGAAACCGACTACCATGCGCTGGTTTCTCAGACAGCTCCGTGTATTGTGCTTGCTTTACTTAAATCTTCCAACATTGCCAAACTGTCCGCCTTACCAAAAGAATTCATCGTATATACAAAAACAGCTTATTACCCGGCAACTCTTTGGCCTGCCATTTCAGATGATGAGCGGAAAGATCAAAAATGGTCTAATGGTAACTTGTTGTCCTATACAAAAAAAACGGCTCTAAGCAAAATAAATAATAAAACATTAGGGCTAGAATCTTCAGGATATGGTTTTCACATTACCCTGCTTGCTCGCGGTGATTTTAACCATGACAGTTGGGAGGATGCTGCTTTCGTCTGGGAAAGCTATTCGCTTCATGGCAGCTATGCCGATGTGCGCATTGTTGTTCTAACACGAACAAATCCAAATAATAACCTCATTGAACTTTCACTTGATCAACTATTACCGAAATAAGCAGTCGGATAAACTAGAATCATTGAAACTGTCCGATCCATTTTGTCAGAACCTGACTAATAATCGCCTGAAAGTGCTTGAATCCTCAACAGGTAAATTCGGTCGTTCCTTGTTAATTATTGCAGAAGATATAGAAG
>Ga0194062_1000177_pt1 | contig 26509 bp, 15 predicted proteins | sample SepL2225m_MetaG_FD_155481 | JGI IMG/M metagenome (GOLD analysis project Ga0194062, IMG submission 155481) | Anoxic zone freshwater microbial communities from boreal shield lake in IISD Experimental Lakes Area, Ontario, Canada - Sep2016-L224-25m | ecosystem: Environmental > Aquatic > Freshwater >... | reverse complement strand
ATACCGTTGCCGGAAGTGTCGGCATTATTACGGGTTCAGCCGCCGCAGGCACAGAGCTTACCAACAATGTGGGAGGCACGATTGGAACAACGGGTGCCAGCAATACCGCAACAGCAGGCACCACCTTAACCAACTATGACTCGATTAAGGGTGATGCAATAGCCAATGGTGATAGTTCGGCAACCCGGCTTGATAATTTTGGCACCATAACAGGTAGTGCGACAGCCACTAACGGTGCGCTCATCAACGAAACCACCTCGGCCTCCCTCGGTAGTAGTTCGAGTAATAAAGCCACGGCGGGCACCACCTTAACCAACCATGGCTTGATCACCGGTGATGCGATAGCGAACGGTGATAACACGTTAACCCGCCTGGACAATTTTGGTACAATCACAGGCAATGCGACAGCCACTTATGGCGGACTCATCAATGAAGCCTTGGCTGCTATAGGGAATAGTGTGAGTAATAAAGTCATTGCAGGAACAGCCTTAAAAAATACCGGCACCATCACCGGTAGTGTGACCGCTGGAACTAACTTAACCAACTCGGATACGGTTGCTGGAAGTATCGGTATTATTACCGGTGATGCGACTGCAGGCACAGAACTTACCAACAATGTGGGAGGTGCGATTGGCACAACGGGTACCAGCAATACCGCAACAGCAGGCACGACCTTAACCAACCATGGCTTGATCACCGGTGATGCGATAGCCAATGGTGATAACACATTAACCCGTCTAGACAATTTTGGCACGATCACAGGTAATGCGAAGGCTACCAACGGCGGACTCATCAATGAAGCCTTAGCATCAATCGGCAGTAGTTCAAGTAATAATGTTATCGCAGGAACAGCCATCAAAAATATCGGTACCATCACCGGCAGTGTGACTGCAGGAACCACCTTAACCAATTCAGATACGGTTGCCGGAAGTATCGGTATTATTACTGGTGTTGCGACTGCAGGCATAGAACTTACCAACAATGTGGGAGGTACGATTGGTACAACGGGTACCAGCACTACCGCAACAGCAGGCACAACCTTAACCAACAGTGGCACAATCACCGGTGATGCGATAGCCAATGGTGATAACACGACAACCCGCATTGATAACTTTGGCACAATCACAGGCAATGCGACAGCCACTTATGGTGGAGTCATCAATGAAGCCTTGGCTGCTATAGGGAATAGTTCAAGTAATAAAGTCAATGCAGGAACAGCTATCAAAAATACCGGCACTATCACCGGCAGTGTGACCGCTGGAACCACCTTAACCAACTCGGATACCGTTGCCGGAAGTATCGGCGTTATTACGGGTTCAGCCGCCGCAGGAACAGAACTTACCAACAATTTGGGAGGCACGATTGGAACAACGGGTGCCAGCAATACCGCAACAGCAGGCACGACCTTAACCAACAGTGGCACAACCTTAACCAACAGTTGCACAATCACCGGTGATGCGATAGCGAATGGTGATAACACGACAACCCGCATTGATAACTTTGGCACAATCACAGGCAATGCGACAGCCACTTATGGCGGACTCATCAATGAAGCTTTGGCTGCTATAGGGAATAGCTCAAGTAATAAAGTCATTGCAGGAACAGCCTTAAAAAATACCGGCACCATCACCGGCAGTGTGACTGCAGGAACTAGCTTAACCAACTCGGATACCGTTGCCGGAAGTGTCGGCATTATTACGGGTTCAGCCACCGCAGGCACAGAGCTTACCAACAATGTGGGAGGTACGATTGGTACAACGGGTGCCAGCAATACCGCAACAGCAGGCACGACCTTAACCAACAGTGGCACAATCACCGGTGATGCGATAGCCAATGGTGATAACACGACAACCCGCATTGATAACTTTGGCACAATCACAGGCAATGCGACAGCCACTTATGGTGGACTCATCAATGAAGCCTTGGCTGCTATAGGAAATAGTTCAAGTAATAAAGTTATTGCAGGAACAGCTATCAAAAATACCGGCACCATCACCGGCAGTGTGACCGCTGGAACCACCTTAACCAACTCGGATACGGTTGCCGGAAGTATCGGTATTATTACTGGTGATGCGACTGCAGGCACAGAACTTACCAACAATGTGGGAGGTACGATTGGTACAACGGGTGCCAGCAATACCGCAACAGCAGGTACTACCTTAACCAACCATGGCTCGATTAAGGGTGATACGATAGCGAGCGGTGATAGTTCGCTGACCCGTCTAGACAATTTTGGCACAATCACAGGCAATGCGACAGCCACTTATGGTGGACTCATCAATGAAGCCTTGGCTGCTATAGGAAATAGTTCAAGTAATAAAGTCATTGCAGGAACAGCCTTAAAAAATACCGGCACCATCACCGGTAGTGTGACCGCTGGAACCACCTTAATCAACTCGGATACGGTTGCCGGAAGTGTCGGTATTATTACTGGTGATGCGACTGTAGGCACAGAACTTACCAACAATGTGGGAGGTACGATTGGTACAACGGGTGCCAGCAATACCGCAACAGCAGGGACCACCTTAACGAATCATGGCACAATCTTCGGTGATACATCAGCGAATGGTGATAACTCGGTAACTCGCCTAGACAACTCAGGTACTATTACCGGTAATGCACTCGCAACAAATAGTAGTTTAGTCAATAGAAGTTCAGGAATAATAAAAGGTAACGCGACTGCGAGTATTGATTTAACTAATGAGATAACCGGTAAAATTGGTTCCGTTGGGAAGTTGGTGACAGCAACAAAGGGTAACTTACAAAATAACGGCACCATCATAGGTGATGCAACGGCAGCCAAAATATTAACTAACAACAGCTCAGGAGTTATTACAGGCAATGCTTTGGCTAAAGCAGGCAATTTAACTAATTCAGGATTAATTACAGGTAATGTAACTGCGACAAATGCAAGTTTGATAAATAATCTGGGTGGCATAATGGGAACAACTGGAGCAAATAATACTGCTACAGCTGGAACTTCATTAGCAAATAGTGGAACTATAAATGGTAATACTACAGCTATTACAGATATTGTTAATAATGCTACAGGTATCATTAACGATGGTGCAGTCGCAGGAAACGATATTAATAACTATGGCATTATTAATGGTACGAATATTCAAGCAGGAAGAGATATTACAGATGCTGGTGCTAATGCTCTCATTAACTTAAATAAATCAAGTGGAACAGTTAGTGCCGTTAGAAATCTGTTGATTGATAACGGAGGAAGAATTAAGGCCGCTAATAATGGTGACGCAAATATAAGTGCAGGGAGCAGTCTTACAGTAAGTAATGGAGGTGCTATAACAGCAACCAACACGGGTAATTTCAATGTTGTTGCGGGTGGAGATTTAACAGTACAAGATGCTAATTCTAAAATTGTAGCAAACAACACCAATAATGCAGTTATAAGCGCGGGTACTATTTTCGATAAGATAGGTAATTTGATTCGCTCATTGTCCGGTGGGAACTTAACGATTAAATCAGCGGGTAGTATTGAAAAAACAGTTGGTACCGGCGATCTTACTATTGCTGCCCAACATGCAGATGCACCCAATACTGTTATTCTGAACGAGCTGGGACAGAGTACCGTAATACCTGTGAATGGAGGAAAAATAGCCATCCAGAACACAGGTTCAAATATTAAGGTTGCTCAAAATGGAAATTTAATTATCTCTGCAGATGCCCAGTTACCTAATGCTGCAAAAGAAAGCAATCAATTTACAAATATTTTCGACAAACAACAATATGCGTTCGGAGTATCAGAGGGTGCAGTGATTACTAAGAACAATGTTGGCAATATGGATGTTAAAGCACAAACAGTTTTTCTAAATGGAAATAAAGTAATTTCAGGCAACACAATGGGTTCGATCAATTTTGCTTCAGGGGATAGCAAGGGTTTTAATGGCTACTTTAAAATGTTAGATGCAACTATAGCTAATCACGGTGCTGTTACAGTTTCGAACTATACTTTAAATCTTGATCCATCAGGCATCCAATCGGATACAGCAATAAACTTAAATATTTATAATACAGATCAGGTTTACTATCCAAGTGTGATGACCGGTCTTAATTCTGTTATCGTAGGCACCAGCTTTTTGGACGCTCCTATTGGAAAAATAGTTATAAATGGAGTTATTCCTCCCACTACACCGATTCAAAATGTCAGTGTCGACATTGCTAGTGTTTCTGCAAGTAGAAATATTATCCCTGTCTTACCCAAAAATCCTTGTGATGGAAGTAGTCAAAGTACTCTAAATGTCAAGAGGGTCGCAAGTTATGTTCCAGCGGAAAGTTCACAAGTGCCGTATTCAGTTTTAGGTAAAGCATCCGTTCAAAATTCAGTATCAAGTACAGAGGTTACCACGCCATTGGTTTTGGCAGCGTTAAATAATTCTGTAGAGTGTAAATAGGGAACACCATGAAATTTAAGAATGAAAAAAATCGGCTTGTTAAGTTGTTTCCTTTTAAATCTTTGGCTTCAATTCCATGGGTTACATGGGTGCTGTTATCAGGATATTTTCTAACAACAGAGTCAGTAAATGCTGATAACGTAAGAATTATTAATGATCCAACGACTAGTCCTAATCAAATGCAGTTGGATACTCCCGCTTTTAAAGATAAGGATCAGAATAAAGATACTTTAGTATTACCCACAGTCCCAAAGCCAAAACTATTGCCAAATGCGGGGCATATAGTAATACAAAAGGTCGAGTTTTCAGGAAATAAGGTAATTACTGAAGAAGACTTGCAAAAAATTGTGTTACCTTTTTTAAACCGTAGTTTGACCGTTCGTGACCTAGAAGAATTGCGTTCTAGCATCACAGATAAATATGTCGACGCTGGGTATATTAATTCCGGTGCTGTTATACCCAGTCAATCTACAGCAGGTGGAATATTAAAATTAAATATTGTAGACGGTAGTTTAACAGAAGTCCGACTGGAGGGAATGGGACGCTTACGTGAGAATTATCTGCGTGACCGCTTATTAATAGGTGCGGGCACCCCTTTAAATTTAAAAAAGTTACAGGATAAGTATCAGATCTTATTAAAAGATCCATTAATTGAACAATTGAACGGTAATCTTTTACCAGGTGCTCATCCTGGTGAAAGTATTTTAACCGTGAATGTTAAAAGACCTCGTCCATACCAATTATATGCAATTGCAGATGATTATACGACGCCCTTAGTAGGTGGGTACACTGGGCGTGTTGGCGGTTGGGTAGATAATTTATCCGGTTTTGGAGAGCATTTTGATGCTGAATTTATGGGTACAGCTGGAGCTTTAGGTATTAATACCGGCATTGATGTACCACTTAATGCGTATGATACTCACGCTACTTTTCGATATAGCAACACTAACTCTTCACTCATTGAAAGCGCCGTTAGCAAATTAAATATAAAATCGAATACTATTTCTTATGAGGCAGGAGTAAGTCATCCTATCTATCGTAGTGTTGGTATAAATTTTACGGCCGGTCTTAATTTCGCAGTCAGAGAAAGCACTTCAAGTCTTTTAGATAGCACGGCCTATACCTTTACGGAAGGATTGCCATTTGGTGTAGGATCGACTAAAGACACCGTGATACGATTTTGGCAACAATATACTCAACAAGGCACTAATAATGCTTTAGTTATGCGCTCAACTTTCAATAAAGGTATTAATGCTTTGGGAGCGACCATCCAAAATGGTGGGTTACTTCCTACTGGCGATTTTTTTAATTGGTTGGGTCAATCACAATACCTACATCGAGTTATGGACAATGGAGCACATTTTGTTCTAAAAGGAGCGTTGCAATTATCTGCTAACCCCTTGCTACCCATGGAGAGGTTATCGACGGGTGGAGTCTATAGTGTTCGTGGTTACCGCGAGAACTATTATGTCCGGGATAATGGTTTTAACAGCAGTATAGAATTTCATTATCCCATTTTTGGAGGTGAATCTAAGGCCAAGCATAGTCTTTTCATAGTTCCTTTTATGGATTATGGTGCTGCCTGGAATAATGCTACTGTCTCTGTTTTAAATCCTCCTACCAATAACTTGCATTCAACCGGCATTGGTTTTAACTGGCATTATAGCCATATTAATACTGATTTTTATTGGGCACATGATCTTATTGGCGTCAAACCCATCAATGGGGGAAATAATATTCAAGATAACGGTATTCATTTCAAAGTTAGCCTTTTTGCGTTCTGATTTAGGAAACATAATTATTATGGAACAACTATTAATAGCGCTAATGCTCCTTTTTTTAACAGTTGGAAATTCAGCAGTTAATGCTGCAGACTCTGACGCTCTAACAGTTAATATTTCCAAACAAAGCTCAGAGTTAAGAGATAAGCTGGCTCAAGGTGAGGCTTACCGTGATAGCGGGAGTTTTGAATTAGCAGAAAATGAGTTTATTACTGTGTTGTCACAGGCTGAAAAGAGTGGTGACAAATTAACACAGGTGATGGCCAGTGCTGCGTTAGGATACAACTATTATTTGTCCAGAAATGACTTAAAGGCACAATCATTATTAGAGCGAAGTAATACATTAGTAAAGTCAGTTAATTCGCCTAGGCTAGCTGCGTTAATTGAAGATTATTTAGGGATGTTATTTGTTTCGTTAAATCTACCAGAAAAAGCAACAGTTAATTTTGAAAATGCCTTAAAAAATGCCAGGTTAGTTTCTGATAACGATCTCATAGCTGGGATTCAGGTTAATCAAGCGCAACTTGAGCAGGATGATCTTAAGCACTTAAATCAACTGAAAGCAATTAAACAGGATGTCTTGAAGCTTAATAACCGACAATTGAAAATAAAGTTATTGCTTAACATGGGGGAGCAATTATTCACTATTCCAACGGATAAATTTGCAGATTCAAATAGGCAAGAGTTGTTTAAAACTTCTTATGACACTCTCCATCAAGCCTATGTATTAGCAGATGCTGATAATGAAATAAGATTACGTTCCCAGGCAGAAGGGTATTTAGCTCGCTTATATTCTAACCAAGATGCATTAGATTGGCTAGATAAGGCGATTTCTGATGCTCAGCAAGTTAATGCAATAGATTTATTAATGCAGTGGGAAAAGCAAAGTGCCGAGATATTTCGTGCAAAGGGTGATTATGATGCCGCATTAAAATCTTATAAGCGATCAGTTAAATGGTTAGCAGATATTCGTTATGGTTTGCCCGTTAATCTCCACAACGGACATTCTTCAATTAAGGAGATAATCGATCCTATATACAGAGGCTTAGCCGATGTGCTTTTGTTACAGGCATCTAAAACACCCGACCCTGAAAACAAGGAAAAGTTGATAAAAGAAGCCATCGATTCTATGGAAACAATTAAGCAAACTGAGCTTGAGGACTTTTTTAAAGATCGTTGTTTAATAGATGAAAAAACAGTGACTAATTTAAAGGACATCAATCTTCCTGGGATTGGTATTATTTATCCTATAATTTTGTCTGATCGACTGGAGTTATTGTTTAAAGACGGTTCCAATACTCATTTTGAACAAAAAACGGTACTGGTTTCTTCCTCTGAGGTTGTTTTAACTTCTACGGAAATGGCACAGTTTCTTCGACAAGGACAAGGAAACTACCGGAAAGCCTCTCGTAAACTTTATGAGTGGCTGCTTAAACCCTTTGATAGTGAATTGAAAGAAAAAGGCTTAACTACTCTTATATATGTACCTGATGGGACCTTACGTAAGATTCCATTTTCGGCATTACTTAATGGTAAAACCTTTGCAGTAGAAGAATACACTATAGCAACTTTACCTGGGTTGAATATAAAAAATGCAATAACAAATCGCGATAAAAAACCAAAAGCATTAATTGCGGCTCTCAGTAAGCCAGATGGTGCATCTATTGATGAACTGCTGAATTATTCTGCCAACAGTGGGCTAACTGAGGGGGAGCAGAGTTTAATTAAGTCGCATGAATCTCAAAGTACGTCTTCATCCACAAAGATAACAAGAGAAGCGTTGGTTGATGATTTAAGTCTTCCTGCTGTAAATGATGAAGTTAAATCCTTACAAAAAAACATTGATAACACCACTATGTTAAATCAATCTTTTACTTCTGGTGGATTTAAAGATTCTGTAAGTTCTAGAGATTATTCTATTGTTCATGTTGCTTCACATGGTTATTTTGGTAAAAGCGCCGACCAAAGCTTTGTTATGGCCTATGATCATACGGTTAAATTGGGTGAGTTCCAATCTTTCCTGGGTTATGATAAAAGCAATAAGAATCCGATTGATTTATTGACGCTGAGTGCTTGCCAGACAGCTGAAGGTGATGATAGAGCGTTGTTAGGATTTAGTGGAATGGCAATTAAAACAAATGCATTAAGTGCGATAGGGACTTTGTGGTCAGTTAATGATGACGCAACCGCAAAATTTATGGATGCGTTTTATAGTAGCATGACTAAATATTCTAAGGCACAGGCCCTTAGGCAAGCACAACTTTATTTTTTAACTAAGGATGAATTGAAACATCCTCATTATTGGGCTCCATTTATCATGGTCGGTAATTGGTAGTTTTTAAAATATTAAAAGTTTAATTTGATTATGAGTTTAACAATTAAAGTATTATCGTTTAAAGGTCAGCCGATTACTGAAATTATTCCAGTTTCTTTTGGTAAAGATGGCGGTGGTATCGGTCGATCAGATGATAATAAGTTAATTTTACCGGATAAAGAAAAGTTTGTTTCCAGGCATCATGCCCAAGTGTCTTACAATAACGGCTTCTACTATTTATCTGATAACAGCTTAAGCGGCGTTTTTATTAATGGTCAACAAACCCCATTACTTAATCAGAGTACCGTTATTGATAATGGCACCAATTTAAAAATTGGTGAATATGAGCTAAGTGTTACCATTAGTGAAGAGTCAATCAATGATGACTTCCCTTTTAAGACTGAACCCGACAAGTCGTTTGAGCAACTAAATAATTTTTCATTCCCCACTGATACGCCAGTTGCTTCTGCCTCTCACCCTCTACAGAATGTCGCTACAAATGAATTTGATTTTTTGCCTGATTGGGAGGAAGTGGGTTCAAACAGTTTAATGTCTGGACATTTTTCAGGAATTGAGGAGTTAGTTGAGCAAAATACAAGCTCTGTAAATCCAGTCTTTGAAAGTGGTTTAAAAGGAAATCAGTCACCACTCTCAGATAGTTACCAAGCGCCTAGTATTATTTCACCTTCTTCAACAATATCACAACCACCACCATCTTCTGTAGTCGAAGAAATACCTGAAAACTTTAGTTTTGATGACTTTTTTTCAAATACAGTACTTGATACTTCAACAAATAAGCAAAGGAATTCAGTTGAAGAAAATATCAGTCATGATGATTTTGATGCATTTCTAGGTGCTGCGATTAGTGAAATGAGTGAGTTGGACTCTTTAGGAATAAATGCTGAAGTGCCCACACCTATTATTTCTGTTATCCATGAAGAAAATGAAGAAAATGAAGAAAATTTTTTTCAGGTTCCTCTGCTTGATAATCTTGATAATAGTGATAAAGAAAATGTTAAAACAATTGACGAATTGTCTATACCAATTGATAATCCGAGAACAATCCCTGAAAAGAGTTATGATCCTGGACTCCTAGATGATTTCCTTAAAGGTCTTGAATTATCCGAATTATCAATTGCACCAGAAAAACAAAAAGAAACTTTATATCGTGTAGGACAGATTTTTAGAAAACTGATTGATGGAACAGTCGCTGTTTTAAGGAGTCGTGCAGAATTTAAAAGTTTATGCCGTGTAAATATGACGGTAATAAGTGCAACCAATAATAATCCTTTAAAATTTACAGTATCAACAGATGATGTATTAAAGCAACTCCTTGAAAATCATACTGAGGGTTTCAAAGAGGCTACTTCGGCGATTGAAGAAAGCTTTAGTGATATTATGAATCACCAATTGGCTATGCAAGCGGGAATACAGGCTTCTTTAACAGATTTGTTAAAATCCTTTGATCCCAGAGTTATAGAAAAGCAATTTGAACAAGGCATTGTTTTACAAAAGAAAGCCAAATGTTGGGAAAAATTTGAAGAAACCTACCTTAATACGGTAGAAGATGCTGTAGAAAATTTTTATGGTGATGAGTTTGTAAAAGCTTATGAACAGCAGATAAAACAATTAACAAATCAACGTAAACATTAGAGCCGGTAATTTTATAAGTTAAGGATGCGGTAATAATAAATGACACAAAACAATAAGACAGTTTGGTCAGAAGGCATGTTTCTTAGACCTCAACATTTTCAGCAACATGATCGTTATCTTGAAACCATGATCCGACAACGTTGTGGTGGATTGCAACCCTATGATTGGGGTATTAAGAGTTTTAAGATAGACACTCGTCTTTTGGCTATCGGTAAATTTTCTCTTGAAGAATGCAGCGGAATATTTCCAGATGGTACGCCTTTTAATTTGCCTGAAGATGATGGACTGCCTTTACCCATCGATATACCGACAGATGTTCAAAACAATATCATTTATTTGTGTTTGCCGGCTCAATTACCAGGGGCAGTTGAAGTGGACACTGATGAAAACTTTAATAACTTAGCTAGATATCGTGCTGCAGAATTTGAGGTAAGAGATGCTAATGTTGCAACAAATGCCACCTCAGCCGTCATGATCGCAAAACTACATACCTCCCTAATGCTAGAAAGGCAGGAAAGATCAGGCCATGTTTGTATAGGTATCGCTAGAGTTATTGAATCAAGGATTGATAAAAACGTTATTCTCGACGAAAGCTATATTCCAACTAATATTGATTGTAATGCAATATCGCACACAAGAGGCTTCATTAAAGAACTGCTTGGCTTATTGCATACGCGTGGTGAAGCCTTAGGTGGAAGAGCTTCTGAAGCGGGAAGAGGAGGGGTAGCAGAAATATCAGATTATATGTTGCTTCAGTTAGTCAACAGGATAGAGCCCTTATTTGAGCATTTACAAAACATACCCAGTTTGCATCCTGAAAGTCTCTATCGTATAGCAGTCCAATTAGCGGGTGAATTATCAACTTTTTGCAAAGCCAATAAAAGACCTATCAGCTTTCCAGCTTATGATCATGATGATCTACAGAAAACTTTTAAGAAAGTCATGGATGAGTTGAGATTATTATTAAGTTCGGTCTTGGAACAGAATGCGATATTTATACCACTGACTGAGCCAAAGTTTGGAATCAGGGGAGCAAGAGTTCCTGATGTTAACCTTTTCAAAGGTGCAGTGTTTGTCCTGGCCGTTAGTGCACAAATTTCCATAGAACAATTACGCAGTGGTTTTCCTTCACAAGTTAAAATTGGGCCGGTTGAGCAAATTAACCTTTTAATTCGAAATGCTCTACCCGGTATTACCATTCAAGCATTACCTGTTGCTCCACGACAAATTCCTTATCATGCGGGTTTTGCTTATTTTGAGTTAAATAAACAAAGTGATTTATGGAAACAGATGCCACAATCGGGTGGTTTCGCCATTCACATAGCCGGAGACTTTCCTGGTCTTGAGTTAGAATTTTGGGCAATTAAAAACGGATGATACGATGAATAAAGATGATCCTTTTGGTAACAATAGCTACATTGATGATGATAAAACCATTCTTAGGCCTATGCCCGGCGGGCGAAAATCGCAAAGCCAACCGAATATTCAGCCTCCTGTTAGCCCTCCCGGTAATTTTGTAGGCTCAGATGCTACAAAGGGTATAACAGAAAGTTTGCGCCTGGCTTGTGCCCGTTCGACTACTAATCCAATAACCGGTGCAGCGCTCTCATTGTTATCATTAGTAGCGCAATTACGTAATACTTCAAGCCACCCTGATATTGCGGGACTAAGACTTAGTATTATCGAAGAAGTTAAACAATTTGATATAAAAATCAAAAATCAGAATGTCTCAAGTGAACAAGCTCAAGCCGCTCGATATGTTTTATGTAGTCTTTTAGATGAAACCATATTAAATACGCCTTGGGGATGCAACAGCATTTGGAGTACACAAGGATTGCTAATTTTGTTTCATAAAGAAACATTTGGTGGTGAAAAGTTCTTTCTGATTTTAAAAAACTGCATGCAACAGCCAGGAACCCATTTAGATTTACTGGAGTTGTTGTACTTCTGTTTATGTTTGGGATTTGAAGGTCGATATAGAATTGAGGATCACGGATTAAGTAAACTCGATGAAATTCGAGAAAATACCTATCAAATTATTCAGCGACAACGAGGGGATATAGAAAGATCTTTATCTATTCATTGGCAAGGTATTAAAGATAAACGAAATGTTCTCGCTAAGTTTGTTCCTTTATGGGTTATTGGTTCAATTGCTTTTTTAGTATTGATGCTGGTTTTTTTAGGTTTTCTCTATTCAGTCAATACAGCATCAAATCCGATATTGTCAGAGCTATATTCGCTTAAAGATAGTTTTAATGTCCAACCTCTCGTCTCTCCAGTAATTGAACCCTCCCAATCAGCAGAGGCACCCGTTGTTTCGACTCCTTCGCAATTTGATGAGCTAACAACATTTCTAGAGCCAGAAGTTCGAAGCGGACAAGTCGAACTTCTTCAAAGAAATGGCAAAACAATTATTCGAATTATGAGTAAAGGTTTTTTTGCCTCTGGTAGCGATAAAATTAGTACTGAATATTACCCTCTTCTGGATAAAATTAGTCAGGCGCTGAGTAAGATTTCTGAACGAATCACGGTTGTTGGTCATACGGATAGTTCAGCTATTTTCTCTGCAAAATTTCCTTCTAACTGGGATTTGTCAAAAGCGCGAGCTTTATCGGTTAGTGAAGTTTTAACCAATAACAATAAACTAAATACTACGATAGTGTCGGAAGGTCGGGCTGATACCCAACCAATGGTTCCCAACGACAGTCCGGAGCATAAAGCTATGAACCGCCGCGTAGAAATTATTATATAGTCGCAAAGGATAAGCCGTGAAATCAGTGATTAAATTTTTTCAAAATAAATGGGTTATTCAACTGTTAGGCATTATTGCCTTAAGTTTATTGATTTGGTTTTTTGGTCCACTTATAGCTATTGCGGGACATACTCCATTAGAGTCAGATTTCGTTAGATTATCAGTTATTCTGGTTATGGTGCTTTTGTGGGGGTTAAATAATCTCCGTATACAATTAAAAGCTAACCAGGCGAATGCTCAAATGGCAACTGATTTAGTATCGCCAGCCGATGCAGGTTCAACGCAAATAGATAAAGACGTTGATGCCGATGTAGCAAAAATAGCTAATAACTTTGATGAAGCATTGCAAACTCTTAAGAGGGGGGCTAAAAATGTTCAAGGTAAAAATTATCTCTATGATTTGCCTTGGTACATTATTATCGGTCCACCGGGTTCTGGAAAAACGACCGCACTTATCAATTCAGGTTTAGATTTTCCTTTGGCAGACCGATTTGGTAAAGGTGCACTGAGAGGTGTAGGGGGTACTCGGAATTGTGATTGGTGGTTTACTGATCAAGCTGTATTACTGGATACTGCAGGACGTTATGTAACTCAAGACAGTCATGAGGCAGTTGATAAGGCCGCCTGGTTAGGCTTTTTAGATTTATTAAAAAAGCATAGACCCAGAAGACCCATCAATGGTGCACTGATTACTATGAGTTTGTCTGATTTACTCAAACAAACTGATGAAGAAAGAAGTCAGCACGCTCAGGCTATTAGGAAACGTATTGAAGAATTGCACAGTCAATTTGGCATTCGGTTTCCTATTTACATGTTATTTACTAAAGCAGATTTAATTGCTGGTTTTAATGATTTTTTTGCTAATTTAAGTAAAGAAGAAAGAGAGCAGGTATGGGGGGTAACTTTTCCCGAAGAGGATGTCAATAATCCAGTTGATGTAGTAACAAGAGTCAGTCAAGATTTTGATGATTTATTAAAGCGCATTAATGAGCAGTTACCAAGACGCCTTCAGGAAGAGCGTGATATACAAAGACGCAATTTGATTTTTGGATTTCCTCAACGAATGGCTTTGTTAAGAGAAAGCCTGCTAAGTTTTTTACAAGAATGTTATGGGGCAAACCGTTATCAAAGTGCACCTTATTTGCGTGGCGTTTATTTAACATCCGGGACCCAAGAAGGTACGCCCATAGATCGATTAATGGGAATGCTCGCAAATACCTTTAAGCTAGACCGATCATCTGCGCCATTACTCAGTGGAAAAGGAAAAAGTTATTTTATAACACGCTTGCTGAAAGAAGTGATTTTTGAAGAGGCGCTGATTGTTGGTGTTAACCCTAAAATAGAGCGAATCCAGACACTCTTACGTAATGGAGTTTATGGTGCCGCTTTCACTCTTATTATTGTGATGTCTGCTTTGTGGTTAACCAGTTATGAGAAAAATCAAACAAAAATCGCTGAGACTTTAGAAAAAATTCATCAATACGAGAATATTGTTTCCTCAACCCCAAACTGGCAATCTGATTTTGCTGCACTTTTGGTGCGATTGAATGCAGTGCAAGGTATTACCCAGGTTTATTCTGAAGATGAGCCCTTTTTAATGTCCTTTGGGTTATATCAAGGCGATAAATTACAGCCTGTTATTAACGAAACATACAACGGTTTATTGCAAAATGGCTTATTACCACTCATAAAAAATCGTTTAGAACAGCGTATTAAGGCCAGTACGGATAACCCTGATATATTATATTCTTTATTAGAAGTCTATCTAATGCTAGGGGATACCAAACAATTCAAGCCAGAATTAGTAAGTGCCTGGGTTACTGTTGATTGGCAAAATACCTACGCAACCGATACACAAACCCAAGCGCAGTTGCTTAGCCATTTAGAAAATTTAATCAAGTTACCTCCAGAGTCACAACAACTTAATCAGCGTTTAATTTCAGCTGCTAGACAAATACTAAACCGTATTCCTATTGCGCAACAAATTTATATGCGCATCAAAAATGATTCATTGCAATCCAAATCACAAGATTTTAAATTGCAAGATGCATTGGGTATTAATGCGGATCGCGTATTCACGACTAAGACAGGAAATTTAGGACAACAAACAATTCCCTATCTGTTCACTTATGATGGCTTTTATTCGGTTTTTCTAAAACAAAGTAAAGAACAAATAGAAGAATCGCTGAATGGTAGTTGGGTTCTTGGCTCAACAAAGTCGGATTCTGTTGATAGCGACAAACTGGATGAGGCCATTCGTAGCTATTATTATCAAGACTATATTAAATACTGGGACACACTGCTCGGCAATGTAAAAATCAAACCCACCAGCAGTCCAGCGCAAGCAACAGAAGTGTTAGAGTTTGCTTCTAGCCCAGACTCACCTTTACGGAAATTATTAGAAGCAGTCAATAAAGAAACGTCTTTAACAAACAAACCAGCTGGACCAGAGGATGCTGCAGCAAAACTTAAACAGGCGGGTGCGTTAAAAGCTATCGATCCACGAATGACTAAGCTATTAGATGCAGCTAAGTCGGCAGGTGCCAACGGTCAGAATGCGAAGCCTTTAGGTACTGAGGTTGAAGAACACTTTCAAAGCTTATCTTCCCTTGTTAGAGGCTCCGGCGGTGGTGTTCCTCTAGACCGAACTATTGAAGTGCTCGGTCAGCTTTATGGTTATATGATAGACCTGAGTGGTACTTCAAATGTGGGAGGGGTGGCTATAGAAAAAGCCAAGCAAGGTGGGGGCGGTGATGCAGTCGCAAAAATGAAAATGGAAGCGGCACATTTACCTGAACCCATTAAAAGCATGACACAGGTATTAGCTGCGGGTAACCAGGATATCATTTTAGATAACAGTAAATCTCAACTTAATCGTCTTTGGCAAAGTGAAGTGATGCCTTTGTATCAAGCAGGCATTCAAGGTCGTTATCCATTTTCGAGAGCGAGCAATAAGGATATAACCTTAGAAGACTTTAGTCGCTTTTTTGCCCAAGGCGGAGTGCTGGATCAGTTTTTTAATAACAATCTAAAAGCCTTTGTTGATACGAGTGGTAAAAATTGGCGAATGATCTCTCAAGATAACCAGGCTATTACCGTATCACCAGCCGTTTTGGCTCAACTCCAGGCGGTATCTAAAATTAGGCAGATTTTCTTTGCTGGGGGCGGTTTAGCACCTCAAGTAAAGTTTAATCTTAAGCCAATAACGTTAGATGCTAATGCAACGTCATTCTGGTTAAATATTGAAGGACAACAAGCAAAATATAACCCTGGCGAAGGGTCTAAAAGCGCTTCTTTTCAATGGCCAGGAACGGACGGAAGTCGACTGGTCAGTTTTGGTTTTGATACTAAAGACGGTAAAAAACTTCATAAAGAAGTTGAAGGGCAATGGGCTTGGTTCAGAGTGCTTGAATTGGCTCATATACAAAAAACAGATCAAGATAAATACTTGCTTACCTTTGAAATCGAAGGAATGCAAGCACGTTACGAACTCAGTGCAAGTAGCGTAGACAATCCATTTTCTTTAAAAGAATTTGATAGTATCCGCTTTCCTGCGAGTTTATAACATTGAAATTTATAACATCTGTTGGTTTTTACGGTAAATTGCCGATCGTCGGTGATTTCATTTCCAGGCGATTACCCGATGAATTTCTTAATTCATGGGATCCCTGGTTACAACGATCAATTGCCTGCAGTCAAGAAGAGCTAGGCGAAGGCTGGTTAAACAGTTATTTGACCAGCCCTATCTGGCGCTTCTTGTTAAGTCCTGGTGTCTGTGGGCATCATGCAGTGGCTGGCATATTAATGCCCAGCGTTGATAAAGTTGGGCGTTATTTTCCACTCACGGTTGCTGTTCTAATTGAACCTCTACCCCAATTGCCATTATTGTTTTCAACGGGAAATCTTTGGTTTGAAAAACTCGAAGATGCCGCATTATTAGGTTTAGAAGGCAATCTGGATGTGGATGCTTTTGATCAACTTATTCAAACTATTTCGCCCTTTTCATTATCTCCCAATATAACAACAGCAACTCAAGATCCTGATCCAAAATCGTATCACTTTTTTATGGATAATATTGAACGCATTGGAGATGCATTTATTGAGCTAAATACCAGCTTACTGACAACGTTTATGCCGGGATACAGTTTATGGAGTAATGCTGGGGCTGAAGATGTGGAGCCTGCTCTGATAGTTTGTCAAGGATTACCGGCTATTGGAAGTTTTTCAAGGTTTTTAAAAAGCGATAAACAAGCTGAAGTCAAGTCAGAAATTGTTGATAATACAAAAAATAATTTAACTCACAACGATATTCCGTCTCTATTTGAAGATTTAGAAGAACCCGATCAAATAAGTTTAAGTTCTATTTTGACAGGTTCAAACTCGTCAGAAATTTATCCTATCTGGTATTCATGGGCAGTTACTGACACAGGTAAGCGCCGTAAACACAATGAAGATTCATTTTTAAATAAACCAGAAGCTGGATTATGGGTCGTTGCCGATGGGATGGGGGGTCATAAAGCTGGCGATGTTGCGAGCCAATTGATTATTAATTTGTTAAACAAATTAATGCCATCAACACCAATTGAAAATTACATAAAAGATATTGATAATTACTTGCAAAATGTTAATATGCAACTGCGACAATTAGCCGCACAAGATTACGACAACCATATTGTCGGAAGTACAGTGGTAGCCATGGCATGTGATTCACATCAGTGTGGTTTCTTGTGGGCTGGTGATAGTCGGTTGTATCGGTTTAGGGATAATCAGTTACAACAGCTTACCCGTGATCATTGTGAAGATATTGATGACAATCAATCTGGTTGGTCAGTAAAAAAATCAAATGTGATTACGCGAGCAGTAGGAGCGGGTGACAAACTTGAGCTTGAGTTTGAAATTACCGAAGTTATTAAGGGAGATGTTTTTTTATTGTCCAGCGATGGCTTAGACAAAGAATTAAGTTTTAATGAAATTGAAACTTTGATTAAAGATACAAAACTGGAAGACCTTGCAAATACTTTATTAAATGAAACCCTTAGTCGTGGCGCTAGAGATAATGTCACAATTATAGTAGCAACCCTTATGTAAAATTAGGAGCAAAGTGCATTGGCTATTGAACTAGAAGATTTTTTAAAGGATATCGACCCTGACCAGGTTTGTGGGGAAGATTTACAATACGATGCGGCCTTTATTGAACTTGAGCAGGCAATTAAAGGCAAGCCAGAACAACAAATGGGCTCAACTGTTATTGAAGCAGAACCACCCAACTGGCGGGACATAAAGAAACGTACAGCAGCTTTGCTTTCAAAATCTATCGATTTACGGCTATTAGTTTTTTACTTACGTTCGCTAACAGCCCTTGAAGGTTTACCTGGATTACAAGATGGCTTGCTACTACTTAAAACAGCCGTAGAAACAAGATGGGATACCATTAATCCTCAACTTGATCCAGATGACGATAATGACCCTACTGAAAGAGTCAATGTTTTAATGTCTTTATGTGACAAAGAAACATTACTCAAGCTGTTACAACAACAAACTCCTCTCATAGAATCCAAATTATTAGGAAAGTTTAACTTTCGCGATATCAGTATTGCCTCAGGTAAGTCCACAGCAACAAGCCAGGAAAATGAAGTTAGCCAATCCACCATAGATGCTGCCATTCAGGATGCAGAAGTAGATCAACTGCAGCAAACTTTTCAGGCTTTAACAGATGCCTTTGATAACCTTGATCAATTAGAATCGTTGGTAACGGATTATGTCGGCATCAGTAATGCCCCTAGTTTTGCTGAGTTAAGAACATTTTTAAAAGAATCTAAATTCATTTTAGCAACGGCACTTGAGTCAAAAGGAGTTGGTGAAGAGGTGATATCGGAGGAAAGCGATTCAGTTAGCGATGTAGCCTCAGGAAACACACAAAAATCTATAACGGGTACTATTAATAACAATCAAGATGTCATTAAGACCCTAAACCTGGTTTGTGAATATTACAAAAAACATGAGCCGTCAAGTCCAGTTCCATTGTTAGTCGAGCGAGCATTAAGTTTGGTGGGTAAAAGTTTTATGGATGCTCTCAAAGATATAGCACCCGGGGGTATTCATGAGGCTAGAATAATTTCAGGAAAACAATATGATGATGAAAACGTTTATTAACATAATTTTAACAATAACAAAAGAGGTGTTGCATGGCACAAAGTAGTCAAAAATTCATAGCACGGAACCGTGCACCCAGGGTTCAAATCGAATATGACGTTGAAGTTTATGGTGCAGAAAAAAAAATACAACTGCCCTTCGTGATGGGGGTTCTAGCTGATTTATCTGGTAATCCAGCCGATCCTTTGGCTCCAGTCGCAGACCGTAAGTTACTGGAAATCGACGTTGACAATTTCGATGATCGATTAAAGTCCATGAAACCACGAGTTGCTTTTAATGTTCCCAATAAGTTGACTGGAGAAGGTAACTTAAGTGTAGACATTACTTTTCAAAGTATGGATGATTTTTCTCCTGCCGCTATTGCAAAAAAAGTAGCGGGCTTGGATAAACTACTTGAAGCTAGAACTCAGTTAGCTAATTTAGTGACTTATATGGATGGAAAAGGTGGCGCAGAAGAATTAATTTCCAAAGTAATTAATGATCCGGCTTTATTGCAATCATTAGTTGCAGCACCTAAACCAGAGGCGGGGGAATAAACATGGCTGAACTAGAAAATGCAACAGCCGCAGCAGTCGGTGAAGTCCAGGAGAGCAATGATTTTTCTGCGCTATTAAATAAGGAATTTAAGCCTAAATCCGATAGAGCCAAGGAAGAAGTAGAAAAAGCAGTTTCAACGTTAGCTGAATATGTTTTAAAAGATACCGCGTTTGTTTCTGATGATGCCATCAATTCTATTCAGTCTATCATCGCTCAAATTGACAAAAAGATATCAGATCAAGTTAATCTTATTTTACATCATGAAGATTTTCAAAAGTTGGAGGGTTCATGGCGTGGCTTGCATTACATGATCAACAATACTGAGACTGATGAAACGCTCAAAATCAAAGTGATGAACATCTCTAAAAAAGAGTTGGGCAAGACTTTAAAAAAATTCAAAGGTACTTCCTGGGATCAAAGCCCATTATTCAAAAAGCTTTACGAAGAAGAGTTTGGTCAGTTTGGTGGCGAACCTTTTGGCTGTTTAACAGGGGATTATCATTTTGATCACTCTCCGCAAGATGTTGAGTTATTAGCTCAAATTGCACAAATTTCTGCAGCATCACATGCACCTTTTATTACGGGTGTATCACCTTCTACATTACAAATGGATTCTTGGAGCGAACTGGCAAATCCACGTGATTTAACTAAAATATTCTCCACACCTGAATATGCAGCCTGGCGATCGCTACGTGATTCCGATGATTCAAAATACATCGGAATGGCAATGCCGCGCTTCCTGTCACGATTGCCTTATGGTTCTAAAACCGATCCTATAGATGAATTTGATTTTGAAGAAGATACCGAAGCAGCAAACAGTAAAAACTACACTTGGTCAAATGCTGCTTATGCAATGGCAACCAATATTAACCGTTCATTCAAACTTTACGGATGGTGTTCCAGAATCCGGGGTATAGAGTCTGGTGGTGCCGTAGAGAATCTCCCAGTTCATTCATTCCCAACCGATGATGGTGGTGTTGATATGAAGTGTCCTACCGAAATCGCTATCAGTGACCGTAGGGAGGCTGAGCTTGCCAAATCAGGATTTATGCCGTTGATTCACAAAAAGAATTCTGATTTTGCTGCGTTTATTGGTGCCCAATCTTTACAGAAACCAGCAGAATATGATGATCCTGACGCAACAGCTAATGCAAACCTCGCTGCACGTCTACCGTATTTGTTTGCTACCTGCCGCTTTGCACACTATTTAAAGTGTATTGTTCGCGACAAAATTGGTTCATTTAAAGAAAAGGACGAAATGCAGCGTTGGCTGGCGAATTGGATTAATCAATATGTTGATGGAGATCCAATTAACTCAAATGAAAACACTAAAGCAAGAAAACCATTGGCTGCAGCAGAAGTAGTTCTTGAAGAAGTGGAAGGTAACCCTGGGTATTATAGTTCAAAGTTCTTTTTAAGGCCGCATTACCAACTTGAAGGTTTAACCGTTTCATTGCGTTTAGTTTCAAAATTACCATCGGCTAAAGGTGGTTAGGTCGTAGTAAATTTTTTAGTTTTCCGAGGTCTTAAAAAATAATAACCCGGAAATTTTTTGTAGTATTACTTTAAATATGAGGATAAAAAGATGGCTGTAGATATGTTTATTAATTTGGGCCCCACCATTAAAGGTGAGTCTAAAGATAGAGCACAAGGACCAAAAGGTGATTGCGATGTATTGGCATGGAGTTGGGGAATGAGCCAGTCTGGTTCATTTCATACGGGCGGTGGTGGCGGTGCTGGTAAAGCGAATATCCAGGATATTTCGTTTACAAAATGGGTAGATAAAGCAACGCCCGCCCTCATGAAACATTTGACTAAAGGTACTCATATTGATGAAGTCATCCTTTTAGTCAGAAAAGCGGGTGGCAAGCAAGAAGTTTACATTAAATTTAATCTAAAGAAATGCATTATTACCTCACTTTCTACTGGAGGCAGTGGTGGTGAAGATCGTTTGACAGAAAACGTAACCATTAACTTTGCTGAAGTTAAGTTTGAGTACTTTTTACAAGATCATACTGGAGCTGTGGCATCAGGCGGTGAATTTAGTTACAACATTGAAGAAAATGCTGACGGTGATTAAAGAGTTTTTTTTGGTTAACGGTCTATTGTAAAAATGCAGTGACTCTCTCTTTAGTTAGATATCTTGCTGAGGGGAGAGTTTTTTATATTACTGTATTAACTCAAGCAATTATTATAATTAAAATCAGGAAGTGTTCATGATTGCCGAACAGTTTATTAAAGACGGTAGCCCTAATGAGGCATTAAAAACCTTGCAGGCGGAGATAAGAAAAAATCCTGCTAACCCAAAGCTAAGGATCTTTTTGTTTCAGTTGCTTGCCGTTTTAGGGGAGTGGGAGCGGGCATTTACACAATTGAATCTTACGGGTGACTTAGACGCGGCTACCTTACCCATGGTACAAACTTACCGCGAAGCAATACGCTGCGAAATATTACGCAAGGAAATTTTCTCTGGACAAAAAATGCCATTATTTTTTGGCGAGCCGGAGCAATGGATTGCGCTTTTAGTAGAGTCTCTTAAACTAACAGCACAACAACAGTATGCAGATGCTGAAAGCCTGCGCGACCAGGCATTTGAACTTGCTCCAGTCACTGCTGGAACAATTAACGGTAAGGCTTTTGAATGGCTATCGGATGCAGATGGACGCCTTGGTCCCATTCTCGAAGCTATTGTTAATGGGCAATACTACTGGATACCTTTTTCGCAAATTCAATCGATTGCCATAGATGAGCCTATTGACTTGCGAGATGTTGTTTGGACACCGGCGCAATTTACCTGGACGAATGGGGGTGAGGCGGTTGGTTTGATACCCACTCGTTATCCTCAATCAGAACAATTTACCTGGACGAATGGGGGTGAGGCGGTTGGTTTGATACCCACCCGTTATCCTCAATCAGAAATAGCAGAAGATCCTTTGCTACAACTTGCACGTAAAACCGAATGGAAAGAACTGTTTGAAAACACCTTTGTAGGTTTGGGGCAGCGTTTGTTAAGTAGCAATGATGAAGATTATGCATTGATGGATATTCGTGAAATTAAATTTAACCCGGTGAATTGAAGTCGTGGCTGAATTATCACAAAAGGAACGCTTACAACCTTCGCTTTTGGATCGCCTTGTTGATGATGCACCGGATAACAAACAAGAGTCTCGCGAGCAACGCGTGTTATCCCTAAATAAACTGCGACAATGTGTATTAAGAGATTTGGCCTGGTTATTGAACTCCAGCAAATTGGATAGTATTCAGAACCTGGATGATTTTCCGTTAGCAAAACAGTCAGTGATAAATTTTGGGATTGTCGATTTGGTGGGTACTACGCTCTCAAGTGCAGAATTAAACGATATACAGCGACAAATTCACCAATCAATTTTAAATTTTGAACCTAGAATTTTACCCAATTCCTTACAAGTAAAAATAGCTGCTTCAGATAGTCAAATGAATAACAATGCAATGACTTTTGATATTGAAGGTGATTTGTGGGCACAACCTTTACCCTTACGTCTCTATCTGAGAACTGAGCTGGATTTAGAGACCGGTGATATGCGAATCATAGAAAGGAACTCCTAAACGATGGACCCCAGGTTACTTAAATACTACAACCATGAGTTGCAACATATCCGGGAGTTAGCCGGAGAGTTCGCCTTGGAGTATCCTAAAATTGCTGGCAGATTAGGCTTGGATAGCTTTGAGTGCGCTGATCCTTATGTAGAGCGTTTATTGGAGGGTTTTGCTTACCTGTCTGCACGGGTCCAGTTAAAAGTCGATGCTGAATTCCCACGTTTTACCCAACATTTGCTGGATATTATTTATCCCCATTATCTAGCCCCGACACCTTCCATGACGGTAGTCCAATGTCAGCCTGATTTAATGGAGGGTGCATTGAACGAGGGTTTTTTAGTGCCCAAAGGAATCGCATTACGAGGAAATTTAGGTAAAGGCGAACAAACCGCCTGCGAATATCGTACCGCCCACGATCTTACGTTATGGCCTATCGAACTGATTGAAGCAGAGTATTTATCAGGGGCCGGGGCGGTTGCTAATTTGGGAGTCCCCAGCCTTCCGGGACTTAAAGCAGGCATTCGATTGCGTTTAAAAGCAACTGCGGGGCTGACTTTAAATCAGATTAATTTAAACAAGCTATCCATTTATTTGCGGGGTGTAGGTGAATTACCCATGCAGATTTATGAACAACTGATAGCCAATAATCTGGCTGTTGTCGTTCAACCCGTCAATCGCCCCGTAACCTGGCAACATATTATCAAACAAGCGCCAGTGGCAGCGGTAGGCTTTTCAGAAACTGAAGCCTTATTACCCTATACACGCACATCCTTTCAAGGTTATCGGCTGTTACATGAGTATTTTGCCTTTCCTGATCGATTTATGTTTGTAGAACTCACTCAATTACAGGCAGCTTTAAATCAATGCCATGATAAAGAAGTTGATATTATCATTTTGTTAAATAAGAGTAATGCACGGCTTATCAATGAAATTGATGTGTCGCGCTTTGCCTTGTTTTGTACGCCGGCTGTTAATGTGTTTACCAAGCATGCGGATAGAATACATTTAAGTAATCAAACCAATGAATATCATGTCGTTCCCGATCGAACGCGGCCTTTAGATTACGAGGTTTATCAGATCCGAAGTGTGACTGGATTTGGCAGTAATAGTGACGATCAACTGTCATTTTTACCGTTTTATCAAGCTAACAGCGATAACAGTCAGCAACAGCGGCGCGCTTATTATTCTGTAGTGCGTACACCCAGAACAATATCCAGCAAGCAAAAATTGCAGGGGCCTCGTTCTAGCTATGCAGGAAACGAAGTTTATATAGCGATTGTAGATAGTGATGAAGCCCCCTTTAAAAGTGACTTAAGACAACTGGGGGTAGAGCTACTGTGTACAAATCGGGACTTACCACTACAACTTCCAATCGGGATTGGTAAAACAGATTTTACAATTCAAACAGGTGCGCCAATCGATTTTATCCGCTGTCTATCAGGCCCTACCAAGCCGCGGCCTTCCAGTGCCTATAAAGAGATGGCATGGAAGTTAATCAATCACCTGTCACTTAATTATTTATCACTTATCAATAATAATGCTGAAGAAGGTGCCATAGCATTAAGAAGCTTATTGGGGCTCTATGGTGATAATGGTGATTCAAGTTTCCGTAAACAAATTGAAGGTGTTTTGTCCATTCAGTCAAAATCAATAGTACGTAGGATCAATACTGCAGGCCCAATTGTTTTTGGGCGAGGATTAGAAATAACGCTTAATGTAGATGAAGCCGCTTTTGAGGGCAGTGGGGTGTTTTTATTAGGGATGGTATTGGAACAATTTTTTGCCCAATATGTGTCTATAAATTCATTTACTGAGACCGTATTAACAACCAGTGACCGAGGAGAAATAATGCGATGGCCGACCAGAATCGGACAACGTCATCTGATTTAGAAGCTTCGCTTCAAAAAGACCCAACCCGGTTCGGTTTTTTTCAAGCGATGCGCCTTATTGAATGCGCTTATAAAGAAAAAGCCCGATTTGGACAATCACAACGTCCAAGTCAAGAGCCCCCCGTTCGACTGGGTCAGGAAATTTCATTAACCTTCGAAACGTCAACTCTAAGCTCATTTAGTCATCGCAAAAGCGGTTTAATGCCTATTCTTAAACAACGCTTTATGGGATTGTTTGGACCTAATGGACCGATGCCCATTCATTTGACAGAATATATCCGTGAAAGAGTATTTTATCACCGCGACAACACCTTATCTGGTTTTGCCGACATGTTTCATCATCGGATGATATGTTTGTTTTATCGTGCCTGGGCCAATACAGAACCTACAGTCAGCTTTGACAGACCCGAAAGCGATCGTTTCTCTACCTATATTGGTTCTCTATCGGGTGTTGGTTCAGATGCTTTACATGAGCGGGATGCCATGCCTGACCTTGCTAAACTCTATTACACTGGTCTTTTATCGGCTCAAAACAAATCATCTAAAGGCTTAAGTGCCTTACTGGCAGACTATTTTCGATTACCTGTCAACCTACAGCAGTTTGTCGGAGAATGGCTAGAAATTCAACCCGGTGATTTAACTCGACTGGGAGAAACACCCAGAACTGGAGAGCTAGGGTGTTCTGCCATATTGGGTTCTAAAGTATGGAGCTGTCAACATAAGTTTAGAGTTCTTTTTGGACCGCTAAACTTAAACGAATATCTAAGCTTATTACCCGATGGTTACAGAATTGAACAGTTGATTGCGACTATTCGTAATTACATTGGCGATGAACTGAGCTGGGATGTGAATCTGGTTTTAAAAAAAGATCAAGTGCCCAGTGCGCAGTTAGGCGAAAACACTCGTCTTGGCTGGACATCTTGGTTGGGTGTACGTACAAATGAAAATGATGCTGATGACCTTAGGCTTGATCCCTTTTGGGGAAAGCTTTAATAATAATTTAACTAATAACATAAGGATAAAGTATGACTGAAATTAGCCGAGTTGCCTTATTTGGTAAACTGAACACTGTCTGTTACAAGGGGATTGAGGGCGCTACCGTATTTTGTAAAATGCGGGGTAATCCTTATGTCGAGTTAGTACATTGGTTACATCAGATTCTGCAATTACAAGATTCCGATTTACATAAAATCATTCGTCAGTTTAATCTTGATCCGTCACGTCTTGCCAAAGATTTTACGGATGCGCTTGATCGATTACCCAGAGGCTCCAGCTCAATTTCTGACTTATCTCAACACATCGAAGATGCGGTTGAGCGAGGCTGGGTTTTTGGTACCTTGATGTTTGGGGAATCACAAGTCCGTTCTGGGCATCTTATTGTCGGCATATTAAAAACCAAAGGTTTAAGCCACGCATTAACCAGCATCTCCAAAGAATTT
>Ga0194062_1000175_pt1 | contig 26583 bp, 18 predicted proteins | sample SepL2225m_MetaG_FD_155481 | JGI IMG/M metagenome (GOLD analysis project Ga0194062, IMG submission 155481) | Anoxic zone freshwater microbial communities from boreal shield lake in IISD Experimental Lakes Area, Ontario, Canada - Sep2016-L224-25m | ecosystem: Environmental > Aquatic > Freshwater >... | reverse complement strand
GATTACGGTAATACCGATTCGCTGGCAGGGAACGACTTTTTCGATTGCTTTTCCGACTTTTCTGGCAAAATTCCAAAGTCCGGCATGTAAGTCGTTGTCAATATCAAAAACATAGTTGATCTCTTTTTTTGGGATGACCAGGGTATGGCCTTCCTGCAAGGGGTTGATGTCGAGAAAAGCCAGGTAGTTCTCGTCTTCTGCGATCTTATAGCAAGGGATCTCCCCGTTTACAATCCGTGTGAAAATGCTAGCCATAGTTCAGTGCTGTCGTGAGATCTCAATGATTTCAAACGCGATGACCCCGGCCGGGACAGTAATTTCGACCTTTTCTCCCAGAGATTTACCTAATAATCCTTTTGCAATCGGAGAGCTCACCGATAATTTACCAACTTTAATATTTGCCTCATTTTCAGGGACAAGTGTGTAAGTTACCTGGGATCCATTGTTTGTATTTCTCAATTTAACAGTTGAAAAAATCAGGACCTTGCTGTTGTCAAGTTTCTTTTCATCGATCAGTCGGGCATTGCTTACCGTATCCTGGAGTTTGGAGATCTTGAGTTCAAGCATCGATTGGGCTTCCTTGGCAGCAGAATATTCGGCATTCTCCGAAAGATCGCCTTTATCGCGGGCCTCTGCTATCTGGCGTGAAATGGATGGTCTCTCGACCATGACCAATTGCTGAAGGGTATCATTCAGTTTCTGCAGACCCTCTGGAGTATAGTATTTAATATCCGTCGACATAAGATTCAGATTGAGTTCATAATAAGGCAAAAGACCCTAAGGAAGGGTCTTTGCCATATAAAGAATTTTATAAGGGTTGCTCTAAGAGACTAAAAATTAAGTTTTAATCCAAGACTATGAGTGCCTGAATATGGATTGCTGCTCATGTAAGAATAATCGATGGCAATACCACTGCCCTTTTCCTTGTTGAAAGGAACTGACACCGTGAAACCTGCATTCAGACCTGTATAAGCAGTTCCGCGAGTAGCAAGGTCAGAACTGAACATACCGCCCTGATATGTATAGCCTGCACGAATAGAAAAATAATATTTCAGTGCATACTCCAGACCAAGGACAAACTGGTCCTTGGTAAATGAGTTGGATACAAAGTTACCGGCAAGAGTAATCCTGTTCAGGTCGTTTATATTAAAGTCATAAGAAGCACCTATCCTCAGAGTGGCAGGTAATTCATAGGAAGCAGAGCGTTGTTCGACAGTAAAAAGGTCGTTATCGTTTCCATGGCTGGGAATGATACCGCGGAAAGAGAGTCCATCACCGCGGAATTTCAGGTTAGAACCGACATTCTTCAAAGCAACGCCAAATTTAATCTGCTGCTTTTCACCAGTTACATAAAGCACACCTGCATCGATAGCAACAGCCATTGCGCTTGCATCTGAAATAGATTCATTGACAAGTTTGACGTTTAATCCGCCATAGATGCTGTTAGAGAAAGCTTTGGCATAAGACAGGTTTATATTCAGACAGCTGGGTTTGAATGTTCCGAGACCGCCCTGGGGAGAGTTGGTTGTAGTGATAGTGATTTCGCCGTAGTTCATCGACATGAACGCAGCGCTGAGCACTCCTCCGCTCTTTCCCAATGACTGACTGAAACCGAAAGCCATCACGTTTACCCCTGAACCAGATAACCAGTTAGTATAAGAAAAAATGATTTCGGTTCCTTTTGTAAAAGCAGTCCCTGCAATATTAGTATACATTGCTTCAAGTCCCTGAGTGCAGGAGGTACCGACGGAACCCCAACCTGTGCTTCTGGCCCATGGGTTAATTATTAGTTCCGCACCACCTGCCTGTCCAGAGCGGTCTTTGTTTCCGGCAAAGGCCTGATAGGTTGGACCTACAAACAAACCGACGAAGAATATTGCAATCAGAAGTCTGTATATATTTTTCATAGTCCTGAGTTTTTTTGTTGTTATCATCATCTCAAAAGTTTTTACCGTTACAATGAATTCAAGTCAACAGGCCTCAACACTCCAAACCAACGTATGGTTCGTTCGCCTAAACTATTTGCCTTGACGTGAATCAGGTATACTCCGCCGGCGATTGGTATACCTGCAGTATTTTTGAGATCCCAATCAATGGAAGTCTTTGAATCGGTATTGATACCAAGGTTTGAAGAACGCGGTTCCGGTATTCCTGATTTATCGACTACAAATTGGCGGATTAATGTACCGCTAAGGTCAAAAATCGTTACGGTACACTGCTGCGGTAGGTTGACAATTTTGACACGGTTATCCAGCTGGTTTCGTTCATAATCATCATAAGCGTAGTAAGGATTAGGAACGACATTGATCATATCAAGATCGCTGCTTGCTTTTTCAACACTGTTTCTGTTAGTTGCAAGGGTAGATGTGTTAAACTGATAAACCGGGTAATTCCTGTTCAGCGTATCTTTAAATCCGGCGGGCAGAGGTTCAGAATAGTATCTCTGATAGGCTCTGTTGACGCGGATTTTGATAGAAACCTGATTGTTCAGCCAGGGAATTCCATCTACCGAGAGAGGCAATGAAGTATACAAAGCGGTCCCGAAAATGATCTTCTTATAGATATCAAGGGGGTTAGCGAATTTTGAAACGATGAAGGCACCCGCATCATAAGCAGGGAAGTTGACTTCTAGCGGATCCACCTTGACGGTCATATGGCCCATAACATAAACATAGTGCTGGCCACCAAAGACGGGTGTGCCGGAAGGGTTATAAACCCGGGAGGATGGGTTGAAGAGCATATCAGTTCCGTTATCTGCTCCAAGCCAGGAGTTTTCTCCGAAAATAATGTTCAAACGCTCAGCTGTTTCAAGATTGATGGCATATCCAGGGAACCATCCCATCCCTGTAGCGTTAATATAATTTGAGTTTTGCTGTGGATCGGAACTGCTGATACCTGCTTTTCCATCGATGTTGACCGAAGGAGCTCTTCTCAGCGTGAAAGCCGGCGCGTTGCCCTGGGAAAGAGCAGCATCGGGGCACAGTTCAATTATAGGACAGCGGGTCCATTTTGTTTTATCGGGAGTGAAAACGATATCGATGCTGGGAATATCAGACAGGGAGCAGAAGTTGCGCTTCTGGTCCAGTGAATAGGCAGGGCCCACTCTGTTCGGTGCCTGTTCCGCACCGGCAGTCAATACATATGGCGCCCAGGTAGCTCCGCTTGCAGTGGCGCTAACTCCGTTTATTGTATAAGGAACGTTAAGGATCTGAATCTTGCCAAAATTCTTGTTCGGGTCCCAGGGACGTTTATTCATGTCATAATCGTTATACTTCGACAAGGCGGAGTTTGTAGTGTAATAGGTTCCTGAACGTATCCAGTTCAATGGAGACGCAGGAACATCGCTGTCGGGTACCCCGCTGAGCCACATCTGCGAACTGTCAGCATAAATAGCCGGAGGAGCCCAGAGAAGACCATTATTGGAAGCCACACCTGAAGAATTGACTGAGTCACCGGGATAAGGAACCTGGTTGATCGTGATGGCAAAGCCAAGGTCAATAAACAAGGATTCATAGGGGTAAATCGTGGTCGTATCTGACCGGAACGTTTTATATGTCGTCATATCAATTGCACTCCAATGGCCGAACTTGATCTTCTTATTGTAGAAGGGGTTGTTCGCTGGTCCGGGAACCATGGAATCAAGCTTTACCATATATTTCCCATTAGCCACATTTAATGGATCGATGACTTTCACTCCCAGAGGTCCGAATCCTACCTGGTAACTAGCTCTGTAAGCAATCGGATAATCAGGACTCCCGTAAGTGTTTTTCAAGGAATCGGCAGGGGGTTTCATCATAATGGAGTCGACGGTTTTCTGGGAGAGGTTGAGAATCATACCTCCGTTACCCTGTCCCTGCATACGAGTGATTTCAGGTCCTTGACCATAGAGTGAGTTAACAACGATTCCGACCGGAAGATGAGGAATTGCAGTATACTGTTTAATGTTGTTACGTCCCCTGAGGTAAGGCTTTTTCTGTCCGTCAAGCCCTGAAGGATCATTTGGATTATATTGTTTGAAGTTATTGTATGCATAAGCAATAACCATATAATAGTATTGTTTATGGTTAATGAAGGTCGGATCACCCTGCGAAAATGCATCGCTTTTCAGTACAAAAGAATGTTCAATACCCAGGTCTGATCCATCGACCATAACCTGTCCTTTGTTACCGCCCAGAGCGGGATCAAAAGACCAGTCGACTAGTTTTGTCACACCGTTCTTGATATCACACTGTGCGATCTGTCTTGCCTTAGTGGCATCGTCAAGGTCAGCAGCCGAAACGGTGGCATCCTTTAGCTGGAATACCTGATATCCTTCAAAATGATATAATGAGTCATACCGTTTTGTAGCACCCTGAGGAGTCTGGATTGTAGGATCATATTCCTGGTATCTCTCCTCGTAGTTATTTCCTGCATCATTGAATTTGCGGTTGGTTAGATAAAAGATGAGTTCCTGGTTCAGTTCCTCGATAGTAATGTCAGGTGCATTGGGTCCGTTCAGAACAGCAAAACAGTTGTCGAAAAGAGTCTGGCATTTATCGTCAACCTGCCTTAGAAGATCCACCGATTCGAGGTTAGTCCCCGAAATACTGCGGGCCCAGGGAATACCAACAGTGATGTAATTACAGGCTCCGGGAAGCAGGGTGAATTCACCGGCCGATTGCATAAAACGACGGTCGGAGGGGTTGTTTCCGGCAGTATATTCGGTCCAGGTACCAGGTTTATTAGGTTCAAGACCGTTAGTGCCCCAGAGACAGGGATCCGAATCGCCTGGGAACATGAAATCGCAGATGGGGCCATAACCACCACCATTCAGCAGGTTCCCGTTGCCTCCGTAAACCATCTTGGTGTTATCAAGCCAGATCCCTTTAAGATAGTTATAGTATTGAGGGGCATAGGAGGGATCGAGCATATAAGCAGGGACCCCCGAATTGTTGTGGTATACAAAACGGCGCATACCGAAACGTTCATTGTCAACGATACCATCGCCGAAGTTAATACCATTGATGGCTTCCGCTTTAACAAGTACCGATCCGGAAACTTCACCATGAGCACCCCAGGTCATATCGATCACCTGGTTGTTATAGGTAACTATATCGCAGATACTAGGCATACTTTTAAATGAGGGGCCTTTGATCCCAGGCCCGTTGAAAGAAGGATTGTCATATCCGTCGGGATCCAGGTAAGGACCCTGGAAGAAGTCTACACCGACAGCCGGGGGATGGGCCCCATAGGCTTCCACCTGTCCTGTTCCGTCAATAGGTTTGCCATTGTAGCAATACCCCAGACCGCGTAAAACATCGCAGCCAACATAGTCGTCACCAGCATAGCCCAGATCGGGATCAACCCATTGGGAGAAATAGGTTCCTGACAAGGTATAAGTTGAACGGTTGATGATTTCGTATGAATAGAATGTCATGTTGTTGATTTCGTCATTCGTGGCAAAAGCGAAATACTGAGCACGGATTTCCATTCCGATAGGAGCTCCGTTGGTTTCAGAGTGATAGTTGCCCTTATCATTATATACGCTCCAGAGTGTCTGGTCTCCTTTGATGACCTGGTCGACCAGGATGCCAGCCGTGTCAGAAGGTTCCCCGTTACGGATGTGGGCTCTTTTCTGGCGCTGCCCGGCGGTAAGTTTATTAGGGCAAAGATCGTTGTTCAGGTCGTAATAGGGATAATCACCCTGGGAAGGAGTGTATACACCATCACCGTTCTGGTCGTAGAAGGGGGCAAGATAAAGCGCCTGTCCTTTCGAAGGATCTGCATTACCCGGCCAGTTCTGAATCGTTTTAGGGATCACATATTCCGGGTACGAAGCCGGGTCGTCAAACCAAGCCAGAAATGCTGTGACATCAGCGCGGCTCATAGGATACAACTGGTCGTATTTGGCGCAAACGGCATCCGTGATCGATGCTGTGCCGTCGATAGTCAGCGGTCCGGGCCAGAAGTCATTGTTGGTATGGGCCGTAGTGATTGTGGGCCCCTGACCGTATTTATATGCAGCCAGTTTAAGGTTGTTGTTCATATCAATACCACCGATCCAAAGGGAGGTTGAGAACATGGACATCTTTTTCGAGCCTTTGGGGATCTCATACGCGGCATTTTCAAGGAACCAACCGTTACCATAAGAATACATCAGCGTTCTTACGTTATTGATATCGAGATATTTATAGGCAGAGCCAGGAGTACAGCCGGCTGCTGCTTCTTTCAGTGGAGGGCCGCTCTTGGGATGCAACACGGGTTGTTCACGTGCGATGAGTGCATTGGTGACCATAAAAAAGCCAAGTGCAATCACTGAAACTCGAACTATATTTTTCATAGGTATATTATTTGTTTTCATACTCAATCTTTAACCTTTTACTCCTCGTCTTAGAAATTGAACATCAGACCCAGTCTGATAGTGCGCGGATTGCTGTAATTATAAGGGCTTTGCATCTGAATCGTATACATGTCGCGGTATGCCATAGGATCAACCTGCTGATTGATAACGGTCTGCCATTCAGGAGCAGTGAGGAAACCATCATCACTGGGTGAACCGGTTGCAGGATAAACATAAGTGACATTCTTAGTGTTCAGGAGGTTGTTGATTTCCAGATAGACATCGATGCTACCCTGTTTTTTCTTGTTCAGGGCAAAATCAAATTCCTTATCCAGACGCAGGTTCAGAAGGAACTGCCAGGGCAGACGAGCACCGTTGATTGAACCCTGGATAGGTCCCATGGCACCAAATGGCAGGATCTTGCTTGATCTTGTGTACGGGGTACCGGAACCACCTGTGATAGTCAGGTTACCGCCAAAATTTGAAAGGAATTGAACCGGGGGCTTGCCTTTCTTTTTACGGTTGATGACAGGGCCGTTATAATCTTTACCTGAACCCCAGCGGTAGTCTACACTGATATTGAACTGATGACGGCGGTCAAAGCTCATTGGATTTAAAGTACGAAGGTTAGGCTGGTCGGAACGAATAATTCCTGAAGCTGCGTCAGCATCCGAACCTGTACCGGTTGCGAACTGCAGGGTATAATTAAAACGGATACGGGCGTTACCGGTACGACGCAGGTCATATGAAAGGGTCAGACCTTTAACAGTACCGAAGTCAATATTATTATAGGAATAATACGTTTTCGGATATGCTCCCGATAAGCGATACTGCTGGATCTGGTCGCGGAATTCACGGTAGAAGGCCGACAGCTTCAGCGAGGATGCGTTGTTGATCTTCTGCTGAAAGCCGAGTTCATAATCGATGGTCTTGTCGGGTCTGAGGTTTGGATTGCTGATGGTTCCGTTAGTACCGGTTGTTGCCATAAACAAATAACGAACCGGATTGATCTGCACCTGGCCCTGCAATGGACGCTGTGTCAGGATGTCATAATGCGCATAGAAAAGAGCATCGTCGGAAATCGGGAAGGAAAAAGAGATACGTGGCATTACATTGACCTGGGGAGAATACTGCTGGAAAACCTCACCTGTGATGACCTGATTGCCCGGGTCGATAAGAAAAGGCTTGACACCTGTAGGGTCAACCACGCGGGGGTCACTCACCTGGGTACCATCTTTGGTATACCAGTTATTTCCATTGCGAAACCCGGTAATGTTGCTTGGGTTGTACATGTCGTCTACATAAACAACATAATTGCCTCCCATGCTGCTTGGTACACCAATTTCCTTCAAAGGGGTATTGGATAGTGAAGAAACTGTATAAGCAGGGTAGAACAGATAAGGATCCTTTAGTACCATCTGGTTGGCGTCGAAACGGTCGACACGGATACCGATGTTGAAGATCAGATCCTTAAAAGCAAATTTATCCTGGATATAGCCTGCCATATAAATCGGACGGTAAGCTCCGATTGGACGGGTGAAATTTCCGTTGGCATCGGTAGCGGTGAAGAAATCTTCAAAGGCTGGCTGGCCCGACGTTTTATTGCCTGATGCATAATCGTAACCATAATAACCAATAAGAGGGCCTCCGTTATTCAACAACTCATCCGCGCTGAACATGTCGATCGAAAAGATAGGCGAGCTAGTGGTGGTCGTATGAAGTTTCATGTTTTTATCGTAATAGTTGATGGTGTTGTTCGAAAAATCGTAGGAGTCGATATCGATCAGATCGGTCCCGTCAACAGGCAGGCCTAGTTTTTTACGCAGGTTGATGTCAAAGTTCCTTTGGGCCGGCTGGTCATATTTACGGAAATAATTGATGGTATCCATAAAAACACCGTCGCGGTAAACGAGCTGAGGATTCGATTTATTTAGCTGTGCCAGCTGGAAGTTGGTCAACCCCCGCATTAAAGGCCATAAAGCTGTTCCAGTATACCCGATGGCCCGTGAAGTCCTTTGCTGGTACTGAAGTCCTATCTGGATTTCATGGTTGCCAAGGTCAGCGGCGAAAGATGCGTTGACAGCGATCTGGTCACTGGTACTCTTGTTATATCCTGCAGAGTGGGCACCGGCTGCACCCCACATGGAATAAGCGCCCGTGGGTTGCATGCCATTGATCAGACCTCTTCCGGAGATGATGTTATCCATATTGTCGTAATGCCCGGCAGGGTCATTGAAGAAACCATAATACTGTGAAGTCCAGTTCGAAGCTTCCTGGTTGATGTCGGATGGCTTGAAAACAACAATCGTATCCTGGGTGTTGTTCTGAAGATGTGCCCATTTGTGAGCAATACTGTCATAAGCAACTTCCGGAGTATAGGTGCGGATCTTATGTGTTTGGAAACTTCCGACATAACCGTATTTGAACAGGTCCTTTTGTAAAGTAGGATCCTGGGTCTCGGCGTATTGCCTCGTAAAGTCAGCACCAATTGAATAATACATGTTTTTAATGAAGGCTTTGCTGTCTTGCGGCTGGAGGAAACGCTGAGTAAAACGGGCATTTACACGCCAGGTATAGCCCTGCGACATGGAATTGCCGTTCCAGTCCATCAGTGAATTATAGTAGCTGAAATTGCGGTTGTTATTATAGGCAAAAGTCCCGCCAAAAGAGAAGTTGATACTCCGTGAAATTCTGAAATCGAGTTTACCTGAAACGTTGACGTTATAACCCCTGGAGTTTAAAGTTGATTTGGTTTGTTCAAGATTATTGAACGTAAGAAATTCATTACTGTAGAAAACGCCCTGGGACTGACCATACAGCAGAAGTGGGTTGACTTTCAGAAAATCCAGCGTACTTTCATTGACTTTATAAAGTGGAAATGCGGCAGGATTTCCGTCTTTGTTGTAAATGAAGTCACCGGCAATAAAGAAACCCATGATCGGGGTCTTGGTGCCTTTGACAGTATCTTTTTTAGAGATCAGGGGGCCTGTAAAGTTCAGACCAAGACGGTTATAGCCAAATGCATCAAGAAATTGGGATGACTGAACATCAATTCCTCCGTTAAAGTCTTTTGATGGGCCTTTGGTCGTAACACTGATGATACCACCGGTAGCATCCCCGTAAGCAGCGGGAGTACCGCCGAGAATAACTTCAACCTGTTCAATAGCTGATTGCGGAAGGGCTGTGCTTCCCGTTACACGCATCCCGTCAATAAAATAAACAGTACCGCTTGCACGGGCTCCGCGCATACTGGTAATGTCGCCATTGGCGTTGGTTGTAACACCGCCCACCGTCGTTGCTACGGCTTCTGCAGAACGGTTCGCCATTTTGGCAATTTCATCGGAGGTAACAGTTCCTCCTGAAGTAGTCTGGTCTTTGGAGATCAGAGGTACTTTATAATCCACAACCTGAACTTCCTGCAGGTTCGTTGCAGTTTGCTCCAGCGACAGGTCCTGGAACTGGATCTTGTCGGGGAGTATCTGAACACCCTTCATCAAAAGAGGCTTATAGCCCACAAACGATGCCTTTAAATCGATTTTTCCCGGTGGGATGGGTTTGATTAAATAGTTGCCATCAAAATCCGTTGTGGCGCCTCCCACCTGGACACCTCCCAACTCGACCACAATATTGGCAAAAGGTATAGGCTCCTTTGTTTGCTTGTCAACGACTTTCCCCTTGAGGGTACCTGATCCGGTTTGGGAAAATACCAACAAACTTGTTGTCAGTACGAACGCAAGAGTTAATAGTAAATTTCTTAACATACCATACAATTTTATGTTAGATTATGATGTGCTTAAAAAGGTGGTAAAAGTAATAATTATTTAACATGAAGTCCAAAAAAAATTATAAGTCATTCAAATATATAACCATTCTAAACTGTGTTCTGAAAAAACAGACAACACACTGAGAGTGACTGTTCAATTTTAGTTTTTCAATTTCAAATATCCTATCATTTTTTTATTGGGGTAAGGGAGCTTGATGCTTTTTTACTTTGACGCATCATAGCTTTGGTACTCTTCGACTGTGTGTTATTATGCCGTTTTATCGCGTTCCTATAATCCTTTTCTGCCTGTTGCTGCTTTTTTTTTCTTTCACTGTTGATCCTTCTCTGATTGACATTCTTTTCCTGGGCATAACCCGCAGGTGAACATATCATAAGCAGTAACAGTAAGTATATTAGTTGCTTAACCTTATGAATATGCATATCGATAGAAAATCTGAGTTTTGATTTACGAAGGTAAAAAAAAACTATGAATTGCAGCCCGATAAAATTTTCCTGGAATAAAAAAGAAGGGTAGATAAGAATAAACGATATTCTTCGTTTCTATCTTAAGAAAGAGCTTTTCATGAGAGTATTGACTTCAGCCGGAATATTATTATTTCTTACCCTAAGTATTATCAGCTGCAAAAAAAACGAGGAGCAACAGCCGGAGATACCTTATGTTCAGGTGAATATAGTAATTAATCCGAACTCTACCCAGTTTATTGAGCTGAATCATGTGGGGGGAAGTGTCCCTGTAACCGGTGGTTACAGAGGAATTATAATATACCGAAAGTCTGAGGTCGAATTCATGGCCTTTGAAAGGGCCTGTTCCTATGATCCCACGGCCGACAGCGCAAGGGTAAGGATAGATGTTTCAGGGATTCTTTGCTATTGTCCGAAATGCAAGTCAAAATATATTCTGCTTGACGGAACTCCCTACGACGGCCCTTCTCATTGGGCATTGAAGCAGTACCGTACGAATTATGACGGAACCTATTTGTACATCGTAAATTAAATAGCGAAATAGCGAAGTGGCGAAATTTAGCAGGAAGATGCCTGATGGTGATTTTCGCTACTTCGCTATTTCGTCATTTCGCTACTTCCTAATACCGGTAGTGCTCAGGCTTGTAAGGACCATCTTTGGAAATCCCAAGGTAATCGGCCTGTTCATCGGAAAGCCTTGTAAGTTTTACACCCAGTTGTTCAAGATGCAGGCGTGCCACTTCTTCGTCGAGTTGTTTCGAAAGGCGGTATACCCCAACCGGATAATTGTTTTTCCATAGGTCAAGCTGCGCCAGGGTCTGGTTTGTGAAGGAGTTCGACATTACGAAAGAGGGATGTCCGGTTGCACAACCGAGATTTACCAGCCTGCCTTCAGCAAGAAGATAGATGCATTTACCGTCGGCGTAGATATATTTGTCAACCTGAGGCTTGATATTCACAATCTTTATTCCGGGCCAATGGTTCAGCTGTTCAACCTGGATCTCATTGTCAAAATGGCCGATGTTGCAAACTATCGCTTCATCCTTCATCTTTGAAAGATGGTCGGCAGTAATCACATCCTTGTTCCCTGTTGTTGTAACATAGATGTTGCCTTCTCTGAGTGACTCTTCAACCGTTGATACTTCAAAACCTTCCATGGCAGCCTGAAGTGCACAGATGGGGTCAATTTCGGTAACGATAACACGTGCGCCATAAGACTTCATCGAACGTGCACATCCTTTACCAACATCTCCATACCCCAGGATCACGACTACTTTGCCGGCAATCATTACATCGGTGGCACGTTTGATCCCATCGGCAAGGGATTCACGGCAACCGTAAAGGTTGTCGAATTTCGATTTAGTAACGGAATCATTCACATTGATAGCAGGAACAAGGAGGGCGCCTCTTTCCATCATCTGGTAAAGCCGGTGAACACCGGTAGTTGTCTCTTCCGAAACACCTTTCCATTCCTTCACTACCGAATGCCAATGTCGGTTATCCTCTGCATAAACTTCACTAAGCTGCTTCATGAATGCTTTTTCTTCCTGACTGCTCGTGGCAGAATTCAGAATTTCCGGATTCTTTTCTGCTTCAAAACCCTTGTGGATCATCAGTGTGGCATCGCCTCCATCATCGACAATGAGGTTCGGGCCTTTGTTGCCTTCAAATGTCAGAGCCTGGTACGTGCACCACCAGTACTCTTCAAGTGTTTCACCTTTCCAGGCAAAAACAGGGATGCCTCTGGCTGCAATAGCTGCAGCGGCATGATCCTGAGTGGAGAAGATATTGCATGAGGCCCAGCGAACATCAGCACCAAGTTCAGTAAGAGTTTCAATGAGAACAGCTGTCTGAATAGTCATGTGCAGCGAACCGCTGATCCTTGCACCTTTTAAGGGCTTTTCGGAAGAATACTTTTTCCTGATCGACATCAATCCGGGCATTTCCTTCTCGGCAATTTCAATTTCTTTACGTCCCCATTCGGCCAGCGATATATCTGCGACCTTGAATGTTGCGTTATTTTCCAATGTGATCTTGTTCATAAGAATTAGGTTAAAATAGGGCTGCAAAGGTAGGAATAAAAAAAATACGATGATCAAGTAGCGTTCGGCAAAGCCGAAATGAGCACGCAAAATGCTCCCTTCGCTCCACCTGAGGCGGCTTATGTGAACTGCTTCGCTCCAATAAACGCCATAACGGTTTGGCCGAAATGTTCTACCTTTGATGCAATTAAAGATAGTATATATATTTTTGGATAGTGTTTTGTTGAATGCATGCCGCTGATTTTTGAAAAAATAATGCCATCTGCACATCTCGGAGTATGGCATATCCTGGAAACCGAATCAGAATTGAGAACCTTGGCACGGTGTTCAGAGGAAGATCTGCAGAAACTTGATTCATACAAAAATGAATCCCGTCGTAAACAATGGCTGGCTTGCAGGGCAGTGTTATGTCAACTTATACGCCTTCCCATGGTTGCAGTTGATTATGATGAACATGGCAAGCCATCCATGAGAGGTTCTTCTTCTCAGATTTCCTTTTCCCATACAAAGGAATTTGCCGCTGTTCTTGTGAATAAAACAGGATCCTGCGGGGTCGACATTGAGAAGGTAAGTTTAAGGTTTGAGAAGGTCGCCGGCAGGTTTTTACAGGTCGATGAGAATGAACATATCAGGCAACTTTCGGAGGGAAGGTATAACGAAGGTCATGATGAAGGCCGTAATACAGATCAATACAATTTGCACTCAAAACTACTGTGTCTATACTGGTGTGCCAAAGAAGCGTTATATAAATTTTATGGTAAACCTACAATTGATTTAAAAAATGATATATACATCAGGGCATTTGATTATTTTTGCAACAGTCAAACCACCTTTACCTCAAGGGTTACTATTGCGGAAGGTGTCAGAGATCATGAACTTCAATTCGAAAGAATAAAAGATCATATGCTTGTTTTTACTATTCAGGAGAAGGTATGACGACTTTAGAAACCGCTATCAAAGAAAGAGTTTTGACCCTCGACGGGGCCATGGGTACTATGGTCCAGAGGTACAAGCTTGAGGAAGCTGATTACCGGGGCGAGCGGTTCAGAGATTTTAAACATTCCCTTAAGGGAAACAACGACATCCTGGTTCTTACCCAGCCTCAGATCATACGGGAGATCCATGAAAAGTATCTTGAAGCGGGCGCTGATATCATTGAAACCGATACATTTAACAGCACAAGCATATCGCAGGCCGACTATCATACAGAGGCTTATGTGTACGAACTCAATTTTGCAGCTGCACGACTTGCCAGGGAAGCAGTGGAGAACTTCACGGCATCCGGCTCGGGCAAGCCACGCTGGGTTGCAGGTTCCATGGGCCCTACCAATAAAACTGCTTCTCTTTCGCCCGATGTTCAGAACCCCGCCTTCAGGGCAGTGACCTTTGACCAGTTGTACGAAGCTTACCGCGAGCAAGCGAAAGGCCTGATTGAAGGAGGTGCCGACCTTCTGATGGTAGAGACGATTTTCGATACCTTGAATGCAAAAGCTGCTCTGATAGCCGTTTTTGATGAAATTGAAGCCAGGGGACTTAAAGGGAAGTTTCCGGTTATTGCCTCCGGAACCATCACCGATCTTTCGGGAAGGACACTGTCGGGCCAGACCCTGGAAGCCTTCCTGTGTTCATTATCCCATTTTGATTTGTTTGCTCTTGGTCTCAACTGCGCTTTGGGTGCAAAGGAACTACGGCCTTATATCGAGGAACTTTCTGAAAAGGCCCCGTTCCCTATTATCGCCTATCCGAATGCCGGCCTTCCCAACCAGTTCGGTGAATATGACCAGCCCGTGCAGGAAATGGCAGGATATATCCAGGATTTTCTCGATAATGGTTTCATTAATCTGGTGGGCGGATGTTGTGGTACCACCCCCGAATATATTGCCCGCTTCGCTGATTTGGCAGCCAAAGCCAAACCGCGGGTGGTTCCCCAAAGGAGAAACGAACTTCACCTCAGCGGACTGGAACCCCTGGTGATTTTTCAGGGTAGCAATTTTATCAATATCGGGGAACGCACTAACGTCAGTGGTTCCAAAAAATTTGCCCGGCTGATACGGGATGGGAGTTTCGAAGAAGCGATGTCGGTGGCCCGGCAGCAGGTTGAAAGCGGCGCTCAGGTAATCGATATTAGCATGGATGAGGCCATGCTTGATGCAGAGCAATCGATGGTTGGTTTTCTGAACATGATTGCTTCCGATCCCGACATTGCCAGAGTCCCTGTGATGATCGACTCATCGAAATGGTCGGTGCTTCAGAGCGGACTGAAATGCGTGCAGGGAAAATGCATTGTGAATTCGATAAGCCTTAAAGAAGGGGAAGATGTTTTTCTTGAACATGCCAGGCATGTCAGAAAATTCGGTGCCGCGGTAGTCGTCATGGGGTTCGATGAAGATGGACAGGCTACTTCCTTTGACAGACGCATTTCTATTGCAGAACGGGCCTATAATTTACTGCTGAATAAAGCAGGATTCAGGCCCGAAGACATTATTTTCGACCCGAATATTCTTACAGTCGCTACGGGTATTGAAGAGCATAATAACTATGCCGTTGATTTTCTTAATGCTACACGCTGGATCAAGCAGAACCTCCCTTATGCACGGGTCAGCGGGGGGATAAGCAATCTTTCCTTCTCCTTCAGAGGCAATGACCTCCTGAGGGAAGCTATGCATTCGGCTTTCCTTTTTCATGCAATACAGGCCGGACTTGATATGGGAATCGTAAATGCTGGCCAATTACCGGTTTACGATGAAATTCCGAAGGATTTGCTGAAACTTGTTGAAGATGTTATCCTGAATCGCAGAAAAGATGGAACGGAACGGCTGCTTGCCTATGCCGATACGATGAATGAAAGTCCCGAGAGAGAAAAGAAAATCCTCGAATGGAGAACTCTTCCTGTGATCGAGAGGCTGCAGCACAGTCTGATTAAAGGCATCACCGAATTTATTGATCAGGATCTGGAAGAAGCCCTGCCACAGTTCGAACAGACTCTAAAAGTTATTGAAGGACCGTTAATGGATGGTATGAACATCGTAGGTGACCTCTTCGGAAGCGGCAAAATGTTCCTCCCTCAGGTTGTAAAGAGCGCAAGGGTGATGAAAAAAGCTGTGGCCTATCTCACCCCGAGGATAGAAGCCGAAAAGAAAGCCGGTTCACAGGCAGCCAAACCCAACGGAAAAATTCTGATGGCTACGGTTAAAGGCGATGTTCACGATATCGGAAAGAATATTGTCGGGGTCATTCTTGCATGCAACAATTATGAGGTGATTGATCTGGGTGTGATGGTTTCTTCTGACCGGATCATTGCTGCAGCCCGCGAGCACAAGGTCGATGTGATAGGCCTCAGCGGTCTGATCACACCTTCGCTTGAGGAAATGGCCCATGTTGCCAAAGAGATGAAACGTGAAAAAATGACCATTCCCCTTCTGCTCGGAGGCGCAACTACCTCAGAGATCCATACAGCTGTGAAAGTCGAACCGGAATATCCTTTCGGAGTAATCCATGTCAAAGACGCATCAAGAGCCGTGGGTGTGGTGTCTAACCTGCTTTCTGAAGAGAACCGTGCAGGATTTCTTCAGAACGTAAGGACGAAATACTCCGGGATGCGGTCACAATATGATAAAAAAGCCAGCCATTCATATATATCTCTTACCGAAGCTAGAAAGAACAGGCTTAAGATAGATTGGAAAAATATCGAGATCGTAAAACCGCATATGCTGGGAAACAAGTTTTTTTATGATTATCCTCTCGATGAACTGGTTCCCTATATTGACTGGACGTTTTTTTTCCACGCATGGAAAATCGGGGGGAAGTATCCGGCCATCTTCAGCGATCCGGTAAAAGGGATAGAAGCCCGAAAACTTTTTGATGATGCGCAAAAGCTGTTAGCCGATATACTGAAAAAGAAAATGCTGATCGCCAGGGGGGGGGTCGGTTTGTATGCCTGCAACTCGGTTGGTGATGATGTTGAGATTTATGCCGATGAACAGCGCTCAAAGTTACTTACCGTGTTCAGGTTTCTCCGAAACCAGCAGAAAAAGGAAGATAATTCACCCAACCTCTGCCTGGCCGACTTTATTGCACCAAAGGAATCCGGTGTTCTGGATTATATGGGTTGCTTTGCAGTAACTGCCGGTCTTGGAGTAGAAGAATGGGCTGGCGTATTCGAGAAAGACCTCGACGATTACAATGCCATCATGGTAAAGATACTTGCCGACCGTTTGGCTGAAGCTTTTGCTGAAAACATGCACCATCGTGTGAGAAGCGAGTTCTGGGCCTATGCCAAAGATGAAACGCTTGATATGCCTTCGATGATTCGTGAGGAATACCAGGGAATAAGACCGGCTCCGGGATATCCCGCCTGTCCTGAACATTCCGAGAAACGGGAACTCTTCGACCTGCTTGGAGCCGAAACCAAAATAGGCATCAAACTCACCGAAAACTATGCCATGTACCCCGCAGCCTCGGTATCGGGATTTTATTTTTCACATCAGTTTTCACAGTATTTTAACCTGGGAAAAATCAGCCGCGACCAGGCAGCCGATTATGCCAGGCGAAAGGGAATTCCTGTCGAACGGGCAGAAAAACTGCTTAATACTAATTTAAATTATTGACAATGCGAGTAATTGACATCATCAAACAAGCCGAAAAAACTCTGTTTTCCTTTGAACTCCTGCCTCCTCTCAGAGGAAACAATATTACGAGTATTTACAAAGTCATCGATCCTCTGATGGATTATAAACCATCTTTTATCAACGTCACTTACCATCAGGAAGAAGTCGTTTATAAAAAACACCCGAGTGGCCTGCTTGAAAAAAAAACCATCAGGAAAAGACCTGGAACTGTCGCCATCTCTGCAGCTATTAAAAATAAATATACTTCGGTGGAAGTCGTGCCCCATCTTATTTGCGGCGGGTTCTCAAAAGAAGAGACTGAATATGCTCTCATCGATTTCCATTACCTGGGCATCGACAATATTCTTGCCCTCAGAGGCGATGCGCCTAAAAACCTGAGGACTTTCCAGCCTGAACCGAACGGACACTCCAACGCCAATGAACTTGTGTGCCAGATCAGAGAGATGAACCAGGGTCGGTTTCTCGATGATGAGATGCAGCATACTTTTAAAACCAACTTTTGTATAGGCGTTGCAGGCTATCCCGAGAAACATATCGAGGCTCCCAATATGTCTACCGACCTGACCTACTTAAAAATGAAAATCGACGCAGGCGCTGAATTTATTATCACTCAGATGTTTTTCGACAATAAGAAATATTTCAGCTTTGTTGATGCCTGCCGCAAGGAAGGTATCACCGTTCCTATCATTCCTGGTATGAAACCTATCTGCACTATGCGAGAGCTGAACGCCTTACCTCAGATATTCTATATCGATATCCCTGAGGACCTTTCCAGGGAAGTCCAGAAATGCAAAACGAATGATGATGTTTTCAAGGTTGGTATTGAATGGGGGATTAAACAATCAAAAGAGTTGCTTGATAACGGGGTTCCCGTGCTTCACTATTTCACCGTCGGGATTTCTGAAAATATCCGCCAGATCGCGAAAGCAATATTTTAAACCCGCAGGCATGGAACTCCTCGATAAACTGAAAAAAGATGCCTCAAGCGGCAGAAAAAAATTTGCAGTTCTTGTAGATCCTGATAAATCAACCCCTGCCGGGTTGAAAAAACTGGCAGGGATCGCCGGTAAAACTAGTGTCGATTATTTTTTCTTCGGGGGCAGCCTTCTGAGGCATGATCATGGCCAGCAACAAATCAAAATACTGAAGGACCATTGTGATATTCCCGTTATTCTCTTTCCAGGCAGTACTCTTCAGGTATATCCTAATGCCCATGCTATCTTGCTACTGTCACTTATTTCGGGCCGGAACCCCGATTTACTGATTGGCAGGCATGTTGAGTCGGCTGCCCTGCTCAGGGCCAGCAAACTGGAAATCATACCCACTGGATATATGATTGTCGATAGCGGCCGGCCTACTTCTGTTTCCTATATCAGCAATACTCAGCCTATCCCTTCCGACAAGCCCGACATTGCGGTATTTACCGCGATCGCAGGCGAAATGCTGGGACTGAAGCTTATCTATATGGATGCAGGTTCCGGCGGCCGAAACCCTGTTCCGCCTGATATGATCACACAGGTAAAACAGGAGATCTCTTTACCATTGATCGTTGGCGGAGGTATCTCAGATCCCGGAAAAGCAAAAGCCGCTCTTAAAGCCGGGGCCGATGTGATTGTGATCGGAAACGCGATCGAGAAAAACCCTTCATTGATCGCTTCAATAAGTGATGTGATGAGCCTTCAATAGCGTCAGCAATCACGATTTCATCATCTCTCTCACAATGTTTTCCGTCCCTTCAGCGATCTGACTTATAGTCGCATCCAGCATATAGCAAGGGGTTGTGAAGAGTTTGTGTACCGGGTCGATGATGACCTGCCCGTGGTCGGTCTGAACGGAATGGTTCCCTTTCTTTTCAATGAAGTTACCCGAAGCCGGGTCCTGCCCCGTGGTAAGTTTCGCTCCCTTGAACAGAACAGCCAGTATTACCGGGGCAATACACATAGCCCCAATCGGCTTACCGGCCTCATGCATGGCTTTAACAGCACTTTCGACATCCCGATTTACACTCGCATGATCGCCTTCGTAAGCCCAGCTACAAAGATTCTTGGCAGCGCCAAATCCGCCCGGAAAAATAAGTGCATCAAAACCAGAAGCATCGAAATCACTGAGAGGTTTGATGTCTCCCCTGGTGAGTCTGGCTGCCTCGGTGAGGACATTTCGCGATTCGCCTGCCGGTTTCCCAGTCCGGTGATCAATCACATGGTATTGTAAAATATCCGGCGCAAAGCATTGTGAAGTTGCACCGGCCTTGTCAATAGCCAGGAGGGTAAGAACAACCTCGGTGATCTCGGCTCCGTCAAAAACTCCGCAACCTGCGAGGACTACAGCAAATTTTTTCATGATTCCTGCGTTTTAATAGTAGTATTGGATTTCCCGAGTAAAGTTATAAACTTTATAGTCTGAAACAAAATTCACTATACATTCTTACTTTTGCATATTCTAACAAAAATGTTGATGATGAAAAAAATTCAAATGGTCGACTTACGCAGTCAGTACCTAAACATGAAAGAGGAGATAGATAAGGCGATCCATGAGGTAATCGATGCTTGTGCCTTTATTAACGGGCCTGCAGTAAACGCTTTTCAAAAGGAACTTGAAAAATATCTCGGAATAAAGCATGTGATCCCCTGTGCCAATGGCACCGATGCACTTCAGGTATCGATGATGGCCCTGGGCTTGCAGCCGGGCGATGAAGTCATTACCACATCCTTTACTTTTATTGCCACGGCGGAAGTCATTGCCCTGCTTCGCCTGACACCAGTCCTTGTTGATGTTGATCCTGAAACGTTCAACATCGACCCTGAAGCCATTGAACGTGCCATCACCCCAAAAACCAAAGCCATTGTTCCTGTTCATTTGTTCGGGCAGACTGCTCCCATGGAAGAGATCATGGCTATTGCCGGTAAGCATAAGCTGTTTGTGATCGAGGACAACTGCCAGACGATCGGGGCCGATTATATTTTCAGTGACGGCAGCCGTAAGAAAGCCGGAACGATAGGCCATATAGGATGCACATCCTTCTTCCCTTCAAAAAACCTTGGCTGCTACGGTGACGGCGGAGCTATATTTACGAATGATGATGAACTGGCGAAACAACTCAGGGTGGTTGTGAACCATGGCATGACCGTACGTTATTACCACGATTATGTTGGGGTGAATTCTCGTCTCGACAGCATTCAGGCTGCTATACTGAAAGTAAAGTTACAGTATCTCGATCAATATGCAGCAAGGCGCAGGGCTGCTGCTGATTTCTATGACAGGGCATTTGCCGGAAACCCTAAACTGAAAACTCCTGCAAGATATTCCCGCTCGAACCATGTGTTCCATCAGTATACCCTGGTGACTCAGGATCTCGATCGCGCGGCCTTGATCGCTTACCTGAATTCAAAGGATATCCCGGCGATGATCTATTATCCGGTTCCATTGCATCTTCAGAAAGCCTATATTGATCCAAGGTACAAACCCGGTGATTTTCCTATTACCGAGCATCTCTCCGAAACGGTTGTTTCCCTGCCGATGCACACTGAGCTGGATGAAGAACAGCTTAAACATATTACATCCTCTGTGCTTGAATTTGTGAACTCCTGATATGGAAAAGGAATATTTTGCTCATGAAACAGCCGTCATTGACGAGGGTTGTAAGATAGGTAAAGGCAGCAAGATATGGCATTTCTCACATGTCATGAAAGATTGCCAGATAGGCGAAGGCTGTAATCTGGGCCAGAATGTAGTCATCTCCCCACAGGTAAGCCTGGGCCGCAATGTAAAAGTGCAAAACAATGTTTCCATCTATACTGGTGTGATCTGTGAGGATGACGTGTTCCTGGGCCCTTCCATGGTGTTTACCAATGTAGTCAATCCCCGCTCTCACATCCTTAGGCGTGACCAGTACCAGCAAACTCTTGTGAAACGGGGCGCTTCGATAGGGGCCAATGCGACTATCGTTTGCGGACATACTATTGGCGAATTCGCATTTATCGGTGCGGGTGCTGTTGTTACTAAGGATGTGCCACCCTACGCCCTGATCGTCGGAAATCCGGGGCGTCATGTTGGCTGGATGAGTGAATATGGCCACAGGCTCAGCTTCGACGACAAGGGATTTGCAGTCTGCCCCGAAAGCAATGAAAAATATCAGTATTCAAACGGAAAAGTGATTAATTTAGGGAAATGAAAAAGGCAGTACAGCACAGACCAGTGAATTTTGCATTGATAGGGGCTGCGGGATATATAGCCCCCAGGCATATGAAAGCCATAAAGGAAACAGGCAACAAGCTGATCTGCGCCCTGGACCCTTATGATGGGGTCGGGATCATCGACAGCTATTTTCCAAACGCCGATTTCTTTATCGAACCCGAGCGGTTTGACCGCCACCTTGACAAACTCAGGAGGATGGCGCTTCTAAAGAAGAGGCAGGAGGATAACAAAGTTGATTTTGTTAGTATTTGCTCGCCAAATTATATGCATGACTCGCATATCCGTCTTGCATTGAGAAATGATGCAAATGCCATCTGCGAGAAACCGATCGTTCTGAACCCATGGAACCTCGATGCCCTCAGGGAAATAGAGGCGGAGACAGGAAAAAAAGTGTATACTGTTCTGCAGCTCAGGCTGCACGAGACGATCATTGCACTCAGGGATAAGATTCTGAAAGGTCCGAAAAACAAGAAATACGACCTCGATCTTACATACATCACGTCCAGAGGAAATTGGTATTACCGTGCCTGGAAAGGCGATATATCCAAATCGGGTGGCATTGCAACCAATATCGGGATCCACTTTTTTGATATGCTGACCTGGATATTCGGCGATGTGAAGACAAACAAGGTTCATGTGATGACTGCCGAAAAGGCCGGAGGATTCCTCGAGTTTGAAAAGGCGAGAATACGCTGGTTTCTGAGCCTCGATTACAATGATATCCCTGAACAGGTTAAAACAACGGGCAAACGTACATACCGCCTTCTTACTCTCAACGGGGAAGAGGTTGAGTTCAGTGAAGGATTTACCGATCTTCATACCGATACATACAGGGATATCCTTTCAGGAAAAGGCTTTGGTCTGAAAGATGCCAGGCCCAGCATCAATATTGCTTTCCAGATCAGGAATGAAACTCCGCTGGGACTTAAAGGAGATTATCATCCGTTCCTTAAGAGAAAGGGGGAATGAATGCCGAATGTCGAATGTCGAATGTCGAATGCCGAATGTCGAATGTCGAATATTGAAAAAAGAAGTATATGAAAATATTGGTCACAGGCGGCACCGGCTACATCGGCAGCCATACTGTAGTTGAGTTGCAGAATAAGGGTTTTGAGGTCATGATCGTGGATGACCTTTCCAATTCATCGATTGAAGTCCTTGCGAGCATTGAGAAGATCACCGGCATAAAGCCTTTTTTTGAGCGGTTCGATCTTACTGATGCTGAAAAGACAGCGACTTTTTTCAGGCAACATAAAGATCTGGGAGGAATTATCCATTTTGCTGCCTTTAAGGCAGTAGGGGAATCAGTTGAAAATCCCCTGAAATATTATCGGAACAATCTTGTTTCCCTGATCAATATATTGCAGGGAATGAAAGATAATGCCATCCGCAACATTGTTTTTTCTTCATCCTGTACTGTATATGGTCAGCCCTCCGAACTGCCAGTCAAGGAAGATGCTCCGATTCAGAAGGCATGGTCACCTTATGGAAATACAAAGCAAATATCAGAGGAGATCATCACCGATACGATCAGTGTGAGCGGGATCAGGGGAATACTTCTGCGTTATTTCAATCCCATTGGTGCACATGAGAGCGCATTGATAGGGGAACTTCCGATAAGTGAACCAAATTCCCTGATGCCCTATATTACACAAACGGCTATCGGAAGAAGGCCATTCCTGAGGGTTTGGGGGAATGATTACAACACCCCTGATGGGACAGCCATAAGAGACTATCTGCATGTTACGGATCTGGCAAAAGCGCATGTTTTTGCTGTAGAACGGATGCTGGATCAGAGGATGAAGGAAAACGTCGAGATGTTTAACCTGGGAACGGGAAATGGGTTCACGGTGATGCAGGTGATAGAATCGTTTGAGCGTTCAACCGGTGTTAAGCTGAACTACCAGATCATGGATCGGCGTCCCGGAGATATTGAACAGGTTTGGGCCGATACTGAATTTGCTAATGCTGAACTGGGATGGAAGGCTCAGAAAGGCCTCGATGAGATGACCGCTTCGGCATGGAAATGGGAAAAAGCACTTTCCGGGAAGCTTTAATAACAAATATTTTTTATCTTTGAATGTTTGAATACTAAATATCCGGAATAATGAAGAACATATTAATCACAGGAGGGGCAGGTTTCATAGGCTCTCATGTCGTGCGTCGTTTCGTAAGAAATTATCCGCAATATAAAATTGTAAACCTTGACAAGCTTACCTATGCGGGCAATCTTTCGAACCTGAGTGATGTTGAGAAAGAGCCAAATTATGAATTTATAAAGGCTGATATCGTTGCCGCTGAACTAGTTAAGAAGATATTCCAGAAATACCACTTTGACGGGGTTATTCATCTTGCTGCCGAATCGCATGTCGACAGGTCCATTACCAATCCTACCGAATTCATTTACACCAATATCGTGGGTACGGTAAACCTGCTTAATGCCGCACGTGAGAATTGGGATAATCTTTCGGGCAAGCGTTTTTATCATATTTCAACGGATGAGGTGTATGGATCTCTTGGCGACAAAGGCTTGTTTGTCGAGTCTACCCCTTATGATCCAAGGAGCCCCTATTCAGCTTCAAAAGCAAGTTCCGACCATCTGGTGAGGGCCTATTTCCATACTTATAAACTTCCGGTGGTGATATCGAACTGCTCGAATAACTACGGACCATACCAGTTTCCCGAGAAACTGATCCCTTTGGCGATAAATAACATCAGGAACAACAAACTGATCCCGGTTTACGGCAAAGGCGAGAATATCCGCGACTGGCTGTATGTTGAGGATCATGCTGAAGCTATTGACCGTATCTTCCATTCCGGTGTTAACGGAGAAACCTATAATATCGGTGGGCATAACGAATGGAAAAACATCGATCTGCTGAAGTTGATGTGTAAAATCATGGATCAGAAACTTCGCAGAACAGCTGGGACATCCGAGCAGCTGATCACCTTTGTAAAGGACAGGGCCGGGCACGACCAGAGATATGCCATTGACTCCTCAAAGTTGCAGAAAGAACTCAAATGGAAGGGGAATACGATGTTTGAACAGGGTCTTGAGAAGACCGTTGAATGGTACCTCGCAAACCTGGACTGGATGAAGAATATAACTTCCGGGGACTACCAGAAATATTACGAAAACCAATACACTAAGAGATAAGGAAGCATTATTTTTTCTTATGCTCCGGCAACGCTGACGTCTTTGCCTATTTTCGCGATCAGCCCCTGCAGTACATTACCCGGGCCCACTTCAATAAAAAGAGTGGCGCCATCCGCAATCATCCGCTGAACTATCTGTGTCCAAAGAACCGGAGCTGTAAGCTGGGCAATCAGGTTTTCCTTGATCTTCAGAGGATCAGTGACCCTTTCGGCGGTGGCATTCTGGTAAATAGGGCAAATAGGCTGATGGAACACAGTGCTGTTGATAGCTTCAGCAAGTTCAAGCCGGGCAGGCTCCATCAGGGGAGAATGAAAGGCACCGCCTACCTTTAGCGGCAAAGCACGCCTCGCACCTCCGGCTTTAAGCTTTTCACAGGCGATCTCAATCCCTTTCACGCTGCCTGAAATAACAAGTTGTCCGGGGCTGTTATAATTTGCAGGGACCACAATTTCGTCAATCGACTTGCAGATCTCTTCCACTTTCTGATCATCCAGACCAAGTATGGCGGCCATGGTCGAAGGTTCTTTCTCACAGGCTTTCTGCATTGCTCTGGCCCTTGCGTAAACAAGCTTCAACCCGTCATCAAACGATAATACCCGGTTTGCGACCAGGGCTGAGAACTCGCCCAGGGAATGACCGGCAACCATATCAGGTTTGAATGATTCGCCAAGAGTTGAGGCCAGGATCACCGAATGTAGAAAAATTGCAGGTTGGGTGACCCTGGTCTGCCTCAGATCCTCATCAGTGCCTGAAAACATCAGGTCGGTAATCCGAAAACCAAGAATCTCATTTGCTTTCTCAAAAAGCTCTTTGGCGGAATCCGACTTTTCGTAAAGGTCTTTTCCCATTCCGACAAACTGGGCTCCCTGGCCCGGAAATACATATGCTGTCATTTCCTGTCTCCTAGAAATCGTATCAGAAATAAAAACAGGTTAATAAAATCAAGGTAGAGTGTAAGAGCTCCCATAATGCTTGTTTTTTTAGCATTCTCCTCGCCATAGGCACCGGCTCCTGCGCCAATCCTTTTCAGCCTCTGAACGTCATAAGCAGTATGGCCGGTGAAAATAAGAACGCCCAGAACGCTGATGATGTATTCCATCGTGCTGCTGTGCATAAAGAAATTGACCAGCATGGCAAGCATAATTCCGATCAGGCCCATCATCAGAATGGAACCGAACTTGGTAAGGTCGGTCTTGGTGGTGTAACCTGCCACGGCCATGATGCCGAACATCCCTGCTGTAACGATAAACGTTTTGAAAACCGATGCTGCAGTATACGCCAGCAGGATAAAACTCAGGCTCATGCCCATCAGAACCGAAAAGGCAATAAACAACAAAGTCATAACAAGGGCCGAGAACTTCTGGAAGCCAAACGACATCAGCAGAACGAAACCTATCGGGGCCAGAGTAACGATCCAGCCAAGTCCGGTCAGACCACCTGTTTCAACATTGATAAGGCTTTTCCATGCCTCTGAAGTGGCAAACCACCAGGCTGTTCCGGCAGTTACTATCATGGCTAAGGTCATCCAGGTAAACACCTGCGACATAAAAGTTTTTGCTATAATTTCGACATCAGCTCCGGAAGCTGAGCCTAAATAATTTCTGTTATTTTCTTCAAACATGTTTGTGTCCTCCTTTTACTTTATTCCTTTAGTATTAATGATGATTTTGTGACAAACGCTAATTTTCGCTACTTATTAGTGCAGTTTAGTCGATATCAGGTGCAAAAATTCAGCCCGGGTTTTATCCCTTTCAAACGCTCCTATGAAATCGGATGTTGTTGTCACGCAATTTTGTTTCTGAATACCACGCATTGACATACACAAATGTTGTGCCTCAATTACGACGGCCACGCCCAGGGGCTTCAACGTATTGTTAATTGCATCCTTGATCTGCATAGTGAGGCGCTCCTGAACCTGTAACCTCCTCGCATAGATCTCCACTACCCTGGCAATCTTACTCAGGCCGGTGATGTATTTGTCGGGGATGTATGCCACA
>Ga0194062_1000173_pt1 | contig 26757 bp, 32 predicted proteins | sample SepL2225m_MetaG_FD_155481 | JGI IMG/M metagenome (GOLD analysis project Ga0194062, IMG submission 155481) | Anoxic zone freshwater microbial communities from boreal shield lake in IISD Experimental Lakes Area, Ontario, Canada - Sep2016-L224-25m | ecosystem: Environmental > Aquatic > Freshwater >... | reverse complement strand
CAAGTAGCTCTTCGCTTTCATCACCACTGCGCACCGACACCCCAGCCTTGCTTTCTTCTTCCACCAAGTCTGCAGCCTCGCTCCACGCCTCATCAGATTGCTGTAGCACTTCTTGCAAGGCAGCCAAACTGGGTTGCTGGCCTAACTCAATACCTTGCAGATATGCCACTAGTGCACTAAGCGATAGTGCCGCCCAACGCATCTCTGCAGGCGTAGGAATTTGTTCTTTCACGTAGCGTTCAATCGCTTGTCGCAACTTCACCACCACTTGGCCTGCCATGTCCAAAACAAGCATGTGCATGCCGCCTTGAATTTGGCTCAAACTGTGAGCAATTTTAGCGAGCTCTGCGCGCTTGCTGGTATCACTAAAAAATTGGGTTAAACTCGGCTCGATATGCTTGAGATTGAGCAACATTTCAGCAGATACCTTTGCCGCAACGCCCTCTTGCTTCATTTCATAATAAAGCGTGCCTAGACGAGAAATAACGCTCGACTCAATCGGGGTTTTTGCAATATTTGCCTGCATACAGACATCTAGCAAAGTCACTTGTTCGTGAAAGTTTTCACCTAGACTTTGATAATGCTTGATGCCGCCTCTCAACAATAATATCGCCAGTGCCATATCGAGTGGCTCAACGGCCTGCCCTGCCGCTTGAGTGATTTGCTTGCACAATAACTGCAACGTACCTCGGTCAAGCTGCTCAGAGAGTTTGGCGATTTGTTGCGCTTGCGCAAAAAATCTTGGGCAGGCCACGGGATTGCCCGTCGCACATGATTCCCACTCCAGTTCCGCCACGTTGATCAGCGCGTTCATTTGACCTAACACTGCAGCAGTGATGTTAGGTGCCACAACGGGGGCTTTAGACAAATGACGGTCCAACGTATAGCGTTGTTTAAGCTCAGCTAAGCTACTGCTCTTTGAGGTGCTACAGGCCACCACATACAACATTTCTCTTAGGGGCGGTTCTTGCGTGAGCTGACTTTGATCGACGAGTGATTTTATTTGCCGATCAATTTGACCCAACAGTTTTTTGACATCTAATTCTGCTGGCGCCTCTTCATGAATTAAACAATCCAAAAAGCCTTGGGCCACCCACCAAAAATCTCGTGTCGTTGCCGGTACGCAGTTTGAAACGGTCACCATCGCGCCTTGCATCGCTTGAAGGGCTTGGGTTGGTTGATCTTTACGCAACCACTTTAACAAGGCTTGCTGATATTGCATGCGCGCCGCTTTAATGTGCGAGGACGGCTCTTCTACGGTAGGCGCTTGCAGTAAAGCAGGAGGCAAGGTAATTTTTAATTCTGGAAAAAACAGATCCAGCTCAAATGCACTCTCAACCCCACGCGCTTGATGTAGCTCTTGATACTCAGGGAAAAGACGCATCGCAGAAATAGCGCCGCCACTGGCTACCGCTTCTAAATACTGTTTCAGTCCTTGTAGCGCTTTGCGCAACACATTGCTCAACGCAGGCGGCACCTCAGGTAGTGCTGATACCGTTTGTAGCACACTGAATATTTCTCGGCAAAATACGACCGCACCCTGTAGCGACAGCACCTGTAACACGCCCTGCATACGATGCAATTCAGTCATCGCATCACTCAACGCGATAAAGTTTGCCTTAGGGGCAGCGAAGTAACTTTCCAACTCGCGACTCACGGTAGCAAGAGAGGCTTCAAGCTCCGTTTTAGCCGACAGTAGCGGAATTAAGTTAGCGGACATTATTTATCCATCGACAAGTTAAAGTTTAAAGCCGGAAACCGAGTTATTGAGCTCATGCGCTAATTTTTCTAGAAGCGCGACCGAGGCGCTGGTCAGTTGCGTGCCACTCGTTGTTTGTACCGTAATTTTTAAAATATCTTCCATCGCATGACCCACTTCGCTCGCCATGTCAGTCTGCACTTGTGTCGATACGGAAATACTATTAACAAGGTCCGCTAGTTCGCGGGTGGACTTTTCAATTTCACGCAAGGATTGTCCGGCAGCATCGGATAGTTTTGCGCCATCGACCACACCTTGTGTGCTTTTTTCCATCGCGGCGACCGCATTTTGTGTATCCGCCTGAATCGTTTTAACCAACGAGCCAATCTGCTTGGTCGCTGCCGCCGAACGTTCTGCCAAGCGCTGCACCTCCTCTGCCACCACTGAGAAGCCTCGACCAGCTTCGCCTGCCGAAGCCGCTTGAATCGCTGCATTTAGCGCTAACACGTTGGTTTGTTCAGTAATGTCAGAAATCAAATCAACAATTTCGCCAATCTCTTGCGAGCTTTCTCCCAAGCGTTTGATGCGCTTTGATGTTTCTTGAATCTGTTCACGAATACCATCCATACCTGCAATGGTGTTTTCCACCGCACGCGCGCCCTGCTCGGTCACATCCAACGTTCTGCGCGCCACCTCTGCGGACTGCGTCGCGCTGCTGTCCACCTCTTGAATCGACTTGCTCATCAGCTCAACCGCTTCACCCGCCTCGCGAATTTGTTTTGCTTGCCGCTGGGCTGCCTCAGACAAACCAGATGTCACCGCACCTGCCTCGCTGGTGGCGCGAGCCACTTCTTGCGAGGCGGCGCTCACACCCACGACCAACTTACGCAATTCATCTGTCGTGTGATTAACTGAGTCAGCAATCGCACCGGTAATGTCGCCAGTGACTGTCGCCTTAACGGTCAAATCGCCATCCGCCAAATCGGCGAGTTCATTCATTAAACGCAAAATTGCAGCTTGATTGGCATTGTTGCTTTGTGCTGCCTCTTGCTCGCGGCGCCGTGATTCATCCAAATAAACGTTCGAAAGTAATAGCAACAACAACACAACCAAGCCACCAGAAATCCACATCACCAAGCTCGTAATGCGATCTGAAGAAGATTGCTCATAGCTACTCACCAAGCCTTGTACCACCGCGAGTAGCTGATCGTTTTCTTGCAAAATACGCACACCACCCTGATGAGAGGTCAACATGTCAGCAGAGTTTGCCGCAATAAAACCTAATACGAGTTGATAGGTTTCGAATTTTGTTTTCAGCTGTTGCACTGTTAAATCGCCTGCCGGCATTTCATTCAGTAACGCTTGTGCAGCAGTTGTTTTATCCACCAGGGTCGGAAGCTCTTTGGCAGATGAGGAGGCCAGCACTAACTGTACTGAGCCTGCAATGCGCTCGATCAACCGCGCCAAACGCTCTGCTCGTTCTTTTTGTGCACCCTGTGAGCCTTCGGATAATTGTGCAGAAAATTTGATTAGCTCGGACTCATCCGCTGCCGCTTTTTTTAATGTCTTAATCAACGCGGCAGATTTGGCTAAAGCATCCAAATCACTACCGGTGCGCACCCAAAGCGTAAATAATTTATCTAACAATTCACGCGGCCTACCTTCTGTGGCTGGCAAATTATCCCCACCTTTGTTGAGCACATTCACAATCGCCGAGAATTCAGCACGCGTTGTTTCTAATCGATCAAAAGCTTGAGAATCACCGGTAAAGCTCGCCGCCGTTTCTTTCGCCAAGCGTTGTGACAACATCGACAATTTAGATGACAAAGCAACGTAGCGAGTGCCGTAGGTAGCATCCCGTTTATCTAAGAATGCAGCGATAGCCGTGATTACTAAAAACACCAACAACAGTGACGACAAAACTAATAGTTGCCGATCGAACGATTGCTTACTGAGCCAAGGGATGTAAAACGATTTTTCTGTGGCTACATCTCGTGCCGCCGAAGCATTATTTTTCGCTGTTTTATTGGGAAAGTTAAACGGTAACTTGAATGCCATTTCTAATCCTTCTGAGTGCTTATTGCACGCCTATGTGTAAAAATTCAGGGCGATTTAATAGTTCAACAATATCAAGCCGACGCCATTTCTGTCCGCTACTGTCTTGCAAATAAACGTTTTCACCTTCTCCGCTTTGCTTCCATTCTTTGGCGTTACGCAAACCCAGCACACGAGTCACCAATAGTCCCGCGCTAAAAGCATATTTTTGCCCGAGCAAAAGTACTCGTGCCGAGCTATCTCGCTCCGTTACTTCATGCCCAAAAAATGCCGCCAAATCAGTTACGCTATAAAGATTGCCTCGCACATTGGCAACGCCACAAAACCATGGCTGCGCTGAGGGTACGTGAGTTAAGGTTGGTACCGGCAAGGCCTCACTAATATCAGCCATATCCACTAACCAGTGTTCTTTCCCCACGACCACGCCCAAGGTCGTGACACGATTGGCATCCGAAGTCTGGCTCTTGAGTCGATCAAGTACGCCCTGCTGAAAGTCGCGTAAGCTAAAACGTGAAGACATCGTGGCTAACTTAGTGCCGCAATTTTGGTGGTGAGTTCAGCCGCATTAATCGGCTTCATAATGTAATCTTTAGCGCCTTGACGCATGCCCCAAATCTTGTCGGTCTCCTGTCCTTTAGTGGTACAGATAATGAGCGGAATATGTTGTGTAATGGGATCTTTAGAAATTGCGCGCGTTGCTTGAAAACCATTAAGTCCCGGCATGACTACGTCCATCAAAATTAAGTCCGGAAGCTCTGACTTAGACTTTACAACAGCTTGGTCACCATCCTCTGCAAACACCACCTGATAACCGCGTTTGCTCAACAACTCGCCGAGCACATGGCGCTCGGTAGCTGAGTCATCCACTACCATTACTTTTTTAATTACCATTTCAAACTTCCTTCCGCTGCTGAGTGTGCAAACTTACTGCATCCACCAAGCTTTTTTTGGTAAAAGGTTTAATCAAATACTGGTCTGCTCCGACTAATTTGCCACGAGCGCGGTCAAATAAACTGTCTTTGCTTGTAAGCATCACGATGGGAATGTTTTTAAATTCAGGATGATTTTTAAGTAGGGCACAGGTTTGATAGCCATCCAAGCGAGGCATCATGACATCAACAAAAATGATTTGCGGCTTTTGATCGACGACTTTAGACAACGCATCAAAGCCATCTTCTGCCAAGATAACCTGACAACCCGCTTGAGATAGAAAGATCTCTCCGCTACGACGAATGGTGTTGCTATCATCAATCAACACAACTTTAATGCCCGACAGTGGCAAACTTTCGCTCAACCGCATTCTCCCCAAACCGATTTAAATCAATTTCTTACATCGCGAATGCTAACGTATCTGATCCTTGCTGTCCTGCCCATGACGGTCTATATACTTTTAGCGTTGCCAGAAGCGAGGGGTAAACAAAATTAAAAAAGTGAAAATTTCCAAACGACCAATCAGCATCGCCAAGGTGCATATCCAGGTTTGGAAATCCGTCAGTACCGAATAGTTGCCCGCAGGCCCAACGGCATTTAAACCGGGCCCCGCATTATTAATACAAGCAATGATGGCTGAAAACGCAGTAATAAAGTCCAAGCCACTAATCAGCAAAACAAAAGTCAGCGTCGCAACTGTCATGAAATATAGAAAAATAAAACCCAGCACCGCAAACACAATGCTGTTTGGCACGACACTACCTCCAATTTTCATTGGGTTGACGACGGTCGGATGAAGTAGTTTTAAAAATTCGCGGCCCGCTTGTTTAAACAAAATCATCGTACGCACCATTTTTATTCCGCCACCCGTTGAACCGGAGCTGGCCGCAATTGAGCTTAGAAATAGCATCCACATTGGGGCAAAAATTGGCCATTGATTGAAATCCACACTGGCGAAGCCACAGTCAGTGGCGACCGACACCAAATTGAAACTTGCGTGACGCAAGGCGGTCAGATAGTCGGGATAAGTGCCTTGCCACCACAAGAAATACGCCACGCCAAAGCAACTCGCAACAATCACACCGACAGTTGCCAAGCCTTCGGTATCTTGCATATATACGCGCAAGGTTTTGCCACGCAAAGCCAAAAAATGCGTTGCAAAGTTCATCGCAGCCAACAACATAAATACGATCAGAATAAACTCGATCAACGGGGAATTAAAATAGCCCACGCTAGCATCGTGCGTAGAAAAACCACCTAAACCCATTGCAGCAAAAGCATGGCAGATCGCATCTAACCAGTTCATCCCTGCCGCCTTGAGCAGTACGATACAAGCTGCCGTAATCATGCAGTAAACCAGCCACAGATTGCGCGCCGTTTCGGTAATTCGTGGCGTAAGCGCCGAGTCCTTCATCGGCCCTGGCGTCTCGGCTTTGAATAATTGGCGGCCACCAATTCCCAGCAATGGCAGAACAGCAACGGCCAATACGATAATACCCATACCGCCAAGCCAATTTAATTCATGACGCCACAAGTTAATTGAGGGCGATAAATTATCTAGGCCGATTAGAACAGTGGCGCCCGTGGTGGACATCCCGGACATTGTTTCAAAATAGGCATCTGTGAAAGAGAGCCCATCAATCACTAATAGCAGAGGCAGCGTTGCAAATGCTGGCATCGCAGTCCACATCCCTACCACAAGTAAATAGCCGTGACGAATGGACAACTCTCCTTTGTAACGGCGTGTAAAAATCCACATCAACACACCAGCACAAAACGTCCACATCATCGCCAACAGAAAGTCCCATAGTACGGAGGCCTCACCATAAATGATCGCGCTGATGATCGGCATCAGATAGGCGACACTGAAGACAACGAGCAAAAGTCCCAGCGCATTAACGACGGTAAGTGCGCGCTTCATTTAAAAGAACCCAAGGTTAACTTGGAAAAGTTTTTCTACTTTGCTGATCATTTTTTTATTAATCACAAACACAATCACATGGTCGTCGGCTTCAATCATTCGATCATGATGTGCCATGATCACTTCTCCATCGCGAACGATAGCGCCGATCGTCGCGCCTTTCGGTAAATCAATTTCATCTATGCGACGGCCAACCACTTTAGATGAGTTGCGATCACCGTGTGCCACCAGCTCTAAAGCCTCGGCCGCACCGCGACGCAGCGAGTGCACCGCTGCCACATCCCCTTGCCGTACGTAAGCCAGCAGAGATCCAATCGTCACATGCGCTGGTGACAGCGCAATATCAATCTTGCCGCCCTGCACCAAACCAACATAAGCACTGCGATTAATTAGCGCAATAACCTTACGTGCACCCGCTTTTTTTGCCAGCAGGGCAGACATGATGTTGTTTTCATCGTCATTAGTGAGCGCACAAAACACATCGACGTCACCTGCGCGCTCGGTGTCTAATAAATTTTCGTCCGTACCATCACCATTCAACACTAGGGTATTGGTGAATTGCCCAGCCAATTCTTCACAGGCTTTTTTGTTAAATTCAATCAGCTTCACCTGATAATCGTCTTCCAATGACAGCGCCAAACGTCGCCCGATATTACCGCCACCCACAATCATGATGCGCTTGGCAGGTTTATCCATCCGGCGCAACTCTTTCATAATGGCGCGAATATTTTCTGTCGCGGCGACAAAGAAAACTTCATCTCCATCTTCGATTATCGTATCGCCCTCTGGGATAATGGGTCGATCTTGACGGAAAATTGCAGCAACGCGGGTATCAATATTCGGCATTTGCGTGCGCAAAAATTTAAGCTCTCGCCCCACCAAGGGGCCCCCTTCAACCGCTTTCACTGCGACCAACGAAACTTGACCCTTAGCAAACTCCAGCACTTGCAACGCCTCAGGAAACTCAATCAGCTTACGAATGTAGTCCGTGAGAATTTGCTCTGGGCAAATGGAAAAGTCGACGCAGAAATTATCGGTTGAAAATATCGCTGGGTGCGCCAGATAATCAGAAGAGCGAATCCGCGCAATGCGCGTTGGCGTATTAAATAAACTAGCAGCCAGTTTGCAGGCCACCATGTTCACCTCATCGCTTTGCGTCACCGCGAGTAGCATATCGGCATCCGCCAAACCCGCTCGCTTTAACACACTGGGGTGCGACGCGTTGCCTACCAAGGTTCTTAAATCCAGACGATTCTGCAACGCCTGTAACTTGAGCGCATCTGTATCCACAATCGTGATGTCATTTGCCTCACTCACTAAGCTTTCAGCTACCGTAGAACCAACCTGTCCTGCTCCTAAAATCAAAATCTTCACATCGCACCTCTTATTGGTTTTGCTTTAGCCATGCTTTCCAACTTTGAAACAACTCAGAGTCGAGCGATGCAATCACCGAACGGTTCCACACATCGCCACTACTAAAATCATCTTGATCTAAACTACAGGCATGACCTCCAGCCTCTTGCAGTACCAACGAGCCTGCCGCGTAATCCCAAAGTTTTTGACCGCCATGCAAATAAACGTCGTAACGTCCTGCTGCGGTATAGCACCAGTCCAAGGTACTTGCGCCGAAGTTGCGCTGCGAGCAGTAGGGAGGCGCGCGCGCTAATTGCTTTACCAGCGTTGGACTAAGGCGCTTCATATCCACATTGGCTAACGCATCAGATAAATTTTTTGCGATATTTCTACCGCTCATTGGCACGCCATTTAAAAATGCGCCGCGCCCCACTTCAGCTGCGAAAGTTTCTTTGGCCACAGGATCATAGACAACGCCGAGTGTACTTTTACCCTCTCGCACTAGCGCAACAGACACCGCAAAATAAGGTAAGCCGCGCACAAAGTTAGTGGTGCCATCAATCGGATCAATGCACCAAACGCCTTTCGCACCTTCCACCCACAAAGCCGATTGCTCTTTCTGGGTCATTTCTTCGCCGATCACAGGCACATTGAGAATTGCTTGCAACTTGCGACTGAGTGCCGCTTGAGCGGCGAGGTCCGCATCGGTGCATAAACTGCCGTCATCTTTATGATGCAGTGCAACTTTTAAATAGCGCGGCATGATCTCTTCTGCCGCGACTAATTTCACCGCCGCGATCACCGCTTTGAGCATGGCGCTTTGTCCAGTTTTACGAATCACTCTGGCTCTTTCCATTTTATCGAGCAACCCATGCTGGCAATTTGTTCACGCGGGCCTTGTCCGGTTTTCGCCACTTGCTGCATGGCATCAAACAAGTCTCGCGGTGCTTCGGCGACAGATTCTTTACGTGAGGCATCTAAACGGCCACGATACTGCAACTCCATTTGTGCATTAAATCCGAAAAAATCTGGCGTACACACTGCGCCGTAATCTTTGGCTATCTGTTGCGATTCATCCCACACATAGGGGAAGGGATAGGCGTACTGCTGAGAAATCAGCTTCATGTTCTCGAACGAGTCTTCGGCATAGTCAGCTGGGTCGTTGGACATGATGGCGATGCTATTGATACCGTGTTGTTTAAGCTCACTCACATCACGAATAATACGATCACGGATTGATTTCACGTAAGGGCAATGGTTGCAAATGAACATCACCAGCAAGCCATTTTTGCCTCGCGCGCTTTCCAAGGAGTAACGCTTACCATCGACACCCAGCAAATCAAATGGGCGCGCCTTCCAACCAAAATCACATAGAGGCGGCTGCAAACTGACCATTTATCTCTCCTAAAATCACAAAATTTTTGAGCGGCGTTATATTATCACGGGCAGCCACCCTTACCGAACCTAGCCATGTCTGCACCCAGATTTTATTGCCCCGCGCCGTTACCGCTCAGCACCAACTTTGAGCTACCCGCTCAAGCAGCCCATCACGCCAGTCGCGTGTTGCGCATGCGCCTAGGTGACGCTGTGCAGATTTTTGATGGCATTGGAAACGCACTCGATGCCACTATCAATGAAATTAGTGGCAAGCGCGTCATCCTCGGCAACCTGCAAACCTGCATGGTGCAACCTGAGGCTGGCTTGCGTATTGTTTTGGCACAGGCGATGTGTAGTAGCGACAAGATGGATTGGATCGTACAAAAAGCGACCGAGCTTGGGGTCAGCGAAATTCTACCGGTACAGGCTCAGCGAAGCGTTGCTAAGCTTTCCGGCACTCGCGCGGAAAAACGCACCGAACATTGGCGTAGCGTAGCGATCTCTGCTTGTGAACAATGTGGGCGCAACACCCTTCCTCTTATCCATGCTCCTCAAGAGTTAGAGAGTTGGCTAATGAGCATGCGTGCCGCTTCTAGTGCCAAATTTATTTTATTGCCAGGCGGCGCAACGCAACTACGCACACAAACCAAGCCGACCCTCAGCGTTACGCTGCTGATTGGCCCAGAAGGTGGCTTCACTCCCGACGAAGCGAATGTTGCCCAACAAATGGATTTCTCGCCTATCTTGCTTGGCCCTCGTGTGCTGCGAACCGAAACCGCAGCGCTCGCGGCAGTCAGCGCTGTGCAAACCCTATGGGGAGATTTTGCATGACCCTTCCCTACCAATAATGTATATGCGCACCGCTACTAAGATTTGGCTGATAACTTTAGCCCTGCTTTTAGCAATTACAGGAACGTATTTGTATCAGCGACCTGCTGAGCAACAAATCCGAATTTCTAGCAACCCATGGATTGGCTTTACCCCCTTTATTTATGCCCAAGAAAAGGGTTGGCTGAATGTCACACCGTTCCGTTTTTCATGGCTTGTTGACCTCACTGAGAATGCTCGTTTGTATGAGGGGGGATTCACCAAGGGCTTTACTGCCACGCAGTATGAACTTTTGCACTTCAATAACTATCAGCACATCACGCCGATCTTTTTAATTGATCGCTCAGCGGGTGCTGATGGGATTTTGTCCAACCGCCCACTCAATGAGTTACGAAACATGCACAGTGAGATTTTAGTTTATCTTGAGTTGGGCTCGCTCAATCAAGATTTATTCAGTGCTTTCGTGAAAGAAAATAAACTAGAAGGTCTCTCGTTCACTTTTCGAAATAGTGCACAAAAAACCATAAGCCAGCTTGATGTGAAAGGACCGCCGACCATCATCATTTCTTATGCGCCCTATATGACCGATCTGCTCAAGCACGGCTTTATGACTGTCGCATCAACCCAAACCCTGAAATCAATCTTTGTGATCGACGCGCTTTTTATTGATGAAAATATTATTAAAGGCAGAGAGGATGATTTGCAGAGGTTACGCAATATATTCGATCTTGCACGCAACCGTTTAGCCGCTGATCCGCATGAGTTTTATAACGTGATTCGGAGTTACTTGGAAGGGCAAACATTTGAAGAATTTATGGCATCGGTGCCGCAGATAGAGTGGCTAAATCGAGCTGACCCCGCGCCTTATGTTCAACAGTTTAAACAACAAAACATCGCTACCCACCGAATGTTGCAGTAAATACTTAGCGCAACAAGCTCGCTTGCACTAAATCGCTGGGCGTATCCAAATCAAAGAAACTTCGCAATTGCGGGTCTACCTCTCGCAGTGAATCTGCTTCAACATAAAGCGTATCAAGCTTTTCTAACACACTGCGCAAACTATGCTTTGCAGTAGGATCTTGCAATACAGCACGAATTTGCTCGCTAGCGTTTTTATTGTAGAAAGCCGCCATCGGTTGCGGGTGCTCTTGCACCCTCGGCACGACAGCCTGATGATGATGCTGACGTTGCGCGGCGAGATATTCGACCATTTCAATGGTGATGAAAGGCATGTCGCAAGCGACCAAAAAAATCCAAGGGGTAGGGGCAGCCTCTAATGCCACTAGCAACCCCGCTAAGGGGCCGCGATACTTAAGATCATCAAAAATTTGGCGCTGTGAAATTTCCGAGCGCAACTCACGCACACTGACAAATGTTTCCGCAAAACAAGGTTGCAATATGCTCAATACGTTTTGCAAAAGCGTCTGCTCACCGAATCTTAAACTCGCTTTGTCTTGCCCCATGCGGCTCGATTGACCACCCGCGAGAATGATCGCCGTGCAATCTGCAATCATCTGCGTTCGAGCATAAATTGCACAATGCCTTGAATATCTTCAAGACCAAAGTGCGGCAGTGTGGGATAAATTTCGTCCATATCCGTCACGATGGCAATCAAGCCATCTTCGATAGCACAGCGTGGTGGCTTGCCACACTCACGCCGCATTACTTCGATTTTTGCCCCGCCCTCTAGCGAGAAACCTTCGGCAAGCACAAGCTCTGCTTCTCCCATAAAACGTTGCGCCAAAGCCGTGGGTGACTTCTCCTCAGTCAGGTCGGCAATTAATTGCAACTGATCTCCCGTCACCAGCATGCTCATCGCCGCACCTGCCGCTTTGTAGCGATGACTATCTTTGCCCGGTGTATCGAGTTGCACTTGATGGTGGGCATGTTTGATGGTGGCAACCTTGATGCCGCGCGTTGTTAGTTCGCGGATAAGTTTCTCTACCAGCGTGGTTTTACCGGAACTTGAGTGCCCGACGATGGAAATAACTAAATTCATAAAAATCTTTTTAAAGTGTCACGAGCGAAGGTAAGACAAGGAGAAAGGCGGCGAGAAACCGGAATGTATTTTTCATACATGAGGATTTCGAGCTGTCTTTCGACACCGTATTGCCAAGCGCAGTAGCTGTAAAAAGGTTTTTTCATGGGTGAGGAACAACCCATGATTGGCCCTGCGGCGTAGTCTCTTTTTTCCAAATCGGTACACGCTGTTTTAATTCGTCGATCATCCAATGGCAGGCCTCAAGTGCAGCAACACGATGCTCAGCACCCGCCGCGATAAACACAATATTGTCGCCGCCGGTCACAGTGCCAATACGATGCACAATGCGCGCATCCAGCAATTTATATTTTTCAATCGCATCGCTTCGCAGCTTTTGCATCTCGGAGAGAGCCATCGGCCCATAGGCATCAAAGCTGATTTCAGCTACTTCGCGCCCTTCAGAAAAATCTCGCGCGCACCCTAAAAACGTGCCGATGCCACCCATGCGTTTTGATCTACCTTTCAAGGCGGCAATTTCTTCATCCTGCGAAAAGTCTTCCAGTTGAATGCGAACCGCTTCCTTCATTTCAACCCCCAGAAAACTTAGCCATGAAGGCCACTTCTGCACCGTCATTTAGTGGCAAAGCCATATCGCGAGCATGTTCGCCATCCACCGCCATCATGCTTACCAACTCAAACGCTTGCGGATATTTAGACGCACATGCGTCACGCAAATCCTGCAACTTCATGCCCATACGATATTCGATTTGTAGCGCGTTGCTACCCACACGATCCGCCACCGGCCCAAAAAATAACACCTTGATCATTTACTGTCTCCGCGCTTCCACGCTCCACTCTTGCCGCCACGTTTTTCTTCCAGTTGCACATTCTCTATACGCATGCCGCGATCAATCGCTTTGCACATATCGTAGATCGTGAGCAACGCCACATTAGCCGCACACAAGGCTTCCATTTCTACCCCAGTCTGCCCTACACAGGTAGCGCTGGCGATCACTTTGATGCCAACGCAGCCTTCTGCATCGGGTTCGACTATCTCGCTAAAATTGACATCTACACCCGACAACATAATGGTGTGACACATCGGAATAATATCTGGCGTACGCTTGGCGGCCATCACGGCACCCACATCGGCCACCGTCAACACATCGCCCTTGGCAATCTTGCCGGCACGAATACGCTCCAAAGTGGCCAGTTGCATACGCAACACACCGCTGGCGATGGCAACGCGTGTCGTCTCGGATTTTGCAGAAACATCGACCATGCGCGCTCGGCCGGTTTCAGAAAAGTGGGTCAAATCATTCATTGCGAATCCTAAATATATTTGCGCGCAAGTTTAACAGACAACGATTGCCTAGTTGAGAATGCCCAGTTGGGTGATGGTATAGTGATTGTAAGGAAACCATTCTTGTTGTGTGACTCATGAACGATCATCAATTACTACGCTATAGCCGCCACATTTTGCTGGAAGAGATTGGCATCGAAGGGCAGCAACTCCTTCTCAACTCCAACGCACTCATCATCGGCTTGGGCGGCTTGGGCTCACCAGTGGCGCTGTATCTTGCGGCCAGTGGCGTTGGCAAACTCACACTATGCGATCACGATGCAGTCGATTTCAGCAATCTACAGCGCCAAATTATTCATCGCACATCGACTGTGGGTCAGCCGAAAGTTAAATCAGCCTGCGCCACCTTGCACGACATCAACCCAGACATTGAATGTGTTGCGCTACCGATTCGTGCTGATGAAAATCAGCTCACTGAATTAATCGCCCAAGCAGATGTGGTACTAGATTGCAGCGACAACTTTGACACACGCTATGCTGTGAATCGCGTTTGCTTAGCGTTACATAAGCCTCTTGTCTCCGGTGCCGCGGTTCAGTTTCATGGACAGATTTCGGTTTACGATTTCCGCAAAGAAAACGTGCCCTGTTACAACTGCTTATTTCCGGAAGACCTAATCAGTGCAGAATTACGTTGCGCCACTACCGGCGTATTCGCACCACTTGTTGGCATCATCGGCACCATGCAAGCCGCGGAAGCGCTCAAGTTACTGATGGCAATTGATCAAGGACTGAATGGTCGATTGATTAACCTCAATGCGCTCGACATGAACATTCTGCAAACCCGATCGAGTCGCGACCCGACTTGTTCTGTTTGCGGCACAAAAAAATAGACCGACTTACGCCGGTCTATTTTTTATTTGCTTAAAGCCTGAATTACTTCTTAGTGCCGTTTACAACAGCTTTCAGAGTAGCGCCTGCCTTGAATGCTGGCTGCTTAGAAGCTTTGATCTTCAGCTCAGCGCCTGTCTTTGGATTGCGGCCTGTACGAGCAGCGCGCTTACGCACTTCAAATGTACCAAAACCAACGAGAGCAAGCTTGTCGCCTTTTTTCAGAACACCAGTGATAATTTCGAGTAGGCCTGCAATGTTGCGGTCAGCATCAGCTTTAGTGCTGTCTGTCTTTTTTGCCAATGCTTCGATAAGTTCTTTACGATTCATGTGTTATCCCCTGTAGGTGGTTTGTGAATTAGTACTGCGGTCGTGATTGTTGTTGATATTTTGTTTGCTGGCAAGGGGTTTGAAGCCTTTAATTATTTTTTATTGTCGCCCGTATTAATTGCTAAATACCTTCGCCGTTGCTTCACAAAGCCAATATTCACACCCTACTCGCCACAGCCAGCCTCTTTGAAAAAAACACCTAACTCAATGTTTATATTGTGCATTTATAACTCCCTGCGTTAGCCAGGAGCAGGCTAAGGCTATCAATATCGTATTCAACCAGTTGGCCAAACTCAGTAGCCATCTATCATTAGAGTCGCCGAAACCTCCTACGTTAAACAATAACAACGTCGGCACAAGCAACAACTTCGATTCTTGATAGGCGTGAATTAATGGGGCATTATGATCCGCATCTTAGCTAAGAGTTGCGATCTGACTATGGGACTATTTGATTGGTTTAGTGCGTTGTCCAAAGGCGACGAAAAGTCGGCTCAAATTCCAACTCCAAAGCCGCAACTCGGAGCAGTTAAAGAAACTGCTGTGATTGAAGGTTTAGATTTCGTTGCCGCTATTGAAGCCCATCGAAAATGGAAAGAACGTTTGGCTGATTATGTCACTGGGACATCTACTGAAGCCTTGGATCATTCCGTAATTTGCCGCGATGACCAGTGTGCCTTGGGCAAATGGATTTATAGCTCTGGTGCCACCTTCACTGGTCACCTCCCGCTATTTCATCAACTCAAAGCGAAACATGCTCAGTTCCACATTTCAGCGGCCCAAGTGGTTGAACATGTCCAACATGATCAGAAAGATTCGGCCATCTCTTTATTAATGGAAGGTGATTTCGCAAAAAACTCGCGCGACGTTCAGTCACTGCTATCTAAGCTTTACATGGAGATGAGAGGGCAGTAAATCAAACTCTGTTTGACGAAATTGGTGCGCCCGATTGGATTTGAACCAACGACCAGCCTTCGGAGGGCTGAAAATCACTGCGCATGTGCAGCGATTTCAACAGAGTCCAGTTGTCTCCAATAGACATTAATAATATGTATCAACAAGTTAGTTTTTTCGACTGGACGCAATAATGTGACATAACACACCTCCCAACACCTAATATTCATAATAGCTGTCACAAATCACTCACAAAAACCTATTCCGCAAAATTGAGTAACGCTCTTCCAAACTAAAATTTCCACTTGCAACTATTGTAAACCTAAATTATTATTTTCACGTGGTTCGGGTTCGCAGCTAACCCAACCAAACTTTAAGCACGCTCAAGCTTCTTCAGTTGGGTGACACGTTGGAGGTTCATGCCTTCAAAAGACGTTTCGAATAACTCGGAACGCAACCCCTAGGGACAAAAACGCTCTAAATTCCTGTCCGTTACCTTAGTGATTCTAAACCAATAAGTCCCCCAACTTAACCCACCTCGGGTATTTATTTATTCGCAAAAACTTTGCGAATCCTCTGCCCATTCAGGGCCAAACCCGCCGTTTTTCTTAATGATTCGCCTGCTATGGCTAATCTTTTCAAACTCCTTGCGGCAGGAGAATTTATTTGTCATTTTTTGGAGATTTCTATGGCGATTATTTCACCTGTTGCACTGTTTTCACACAATGATGCGCCAAAATCGGCGCTCACAAAATTAATGAGCAGCATTGACCCTCAATATCAACTCACACTGAAAAAATTAATTCACGTTTTACATGCACCAATTGACTCCCCCAGAGTCACTGACGTTCTTAAAGGAGCAACACTCTGCATTGACGCATTCGGAAAAACTCTCGCGGCACCAAATGCAGATTTCAAAAAAATATGGCTAGATATTCAGAGTGTTTCAAATCTATTAGTGGATGTAAGCGATGAGTTGGAGCAACCTCTTCAACGAAGACTAACTAAATATGCGCCATGGGCAGTTTGTATGACTGTTGCACAGAAGCAGATCCCAAAAGTCTTTCTTGAGGCAGCAGGTGTTGAAATTGCCCTATCGTTTGCAACCGGAAAGCCTTTTCCTAATGCATACGCAAACAATCTGCGGCGCGAGCTGAGCAATGAAGCTGCACTCGACACTTCAAATTCTCAAGAAACAACTTCATCCAACCAATACACGTTTAGCAAACACTTTGAAAAAGCGCTTAGAAACGCTCAACTTATTTTCGAGGATGCTTCCGCACGCAGCAGCCTACTTGTGCCACCAACGCAGGAATCATTTGAATCTAGAGCAAGGCACTATTTATTGCGTAATCAAACATACGCACAACCCAATCACCGTCGTGCAGTTCTCGACCATCATTGTCAAAGCAAATCTCAAATCATTCAGTCGGCATTTGAGTTACGAAGCAAGGCCGAAAACAATGATGACACTGCAATTATCACAATTCTTGCTCTGTGCATCGGGATTTCTCCCGCACTTGTAATGCAAATGCCACTGGCGCTTCACGCAGCTGATGACTGGCTTCTCGTAATCGATGTAGAGGCTGGATTAATCAAAACTAATATTGACTCTCTTTTCCCTCAGTCAGCAACTCCCACCACAGACTCGCTTTCATTGCACCATTCTGCGAATAAGATCGTCATCAAACCGATACCAGCGTTTGTACAATGCTTGCTTACCAAAAGATTAAGTAAAACACCTAGCGCTCAATCAATTGGCCAGTTACTACCTGCTGCCATTACCTCAGGAAAGATTTTTACCTCGGATCAATCCGAACAGGGTATCTCACCGTCAACCAGACGCTTTCTAAATTCGGCAGCGCCATTCGCAATTCAACTGGGTACCAATAGGCTTGTTGCTGCGACAATCACAAATGATTTTTCTGTGATCCCCGGTTCCAAACCTTACTATTCGTTAGTTGCACGCGAAGAAATTTGGGCTGGTTGCTCATCACTTTTTGATTCTCTTGGCTGGGGGGCACCAATGCCAATTGAACCCGGCCTGCCGGTCGGATCATTGGTGGTGGCTACACAACACTCGGTAAAGTCTCTTTTTGAGTGGATGTGTAAAGAAGTATCTAACTCCATGCCAGGCAGACGGTATAGCTTCCTTTCATTGGTTGAGCATCACAATATGTTTGCTAAATATTGTGCATCGTTAACCATACTAAGTTTGGGAAGTCGTCAGGCAAAGCAACTAAGATTTAACGCCACCGGACTTCATGAAGAGTTTGCGTTTACCTCTGTCTTTGACAAGCGAACTGGTCAATTTCCAGGCGCACTACCAGTTCCTATTAATGCTGTTCTATCTGAACAACTTAGATTTTGGCGAGCTCATTGCTCAGCGCTTGATAGCCGTCTTGAAAAAATTGGGCTTGATGAAAACACTCAGCTTCGAAGCCACATTCGCCAAATCCTCAATTGCTCAAATGTGCATTTGTTTTTTGGCATCTCAACAAATGGAAAACCATTCCCCCTTGGCTCTTCTGACTTAACGGAATGGTGGCCGGATAGGCTTCGACTAAACGCGAATTTCTCTCGTTCGTTTTGGCAGCACGAACTACATCTATATGGGCTGAAAAGTTCGATTATTGATTTATTTGTTCGCCACCAACTTATCGGGGCGGAATCACATACTTCCACCACACATTTCGCACTCACGAACTACTTCAATCAAATCGTTCAAGCTCAAGAAAAGATTCTATCCGACATGAATATCACATCACTCTCAGGCTTAGCCAAAAAATAAAGGTTAGACATGGACATCCAAATTATTTCAAACGCGTACTTAAAGCCTGAGCCACCCCTTCGCGTTAGGCGTGATCTTGTTGGCAGGGCACATTTCCGTACCTTAAATGTTGCCTCAGCAAATGCTACGAGATTCGAAACTTTTCAAACAAAGCTTTCAAATGGGTCTTTAATTTTTAATACGCCATCATCTCGTTTCGCAGCGTGCTTAATTGCATTTGATGGTATTAGCACCATGCATGATTTGACTGGGTCATTGCAAAATGCAGAACACTTATATTTGTGGCACGAAAATATTTGTCTTGAGTTCGAAGGTGTTGACCGCCGCATCAACAGACGGTTTCTAAGTTCCTTCACAAAGCGTGCATGGTGCACTCCATTTCACCTACCGCTAAACGTTAGCGACACCTTAGAGAAACTTGAGGATGCGCTGAAAAACTTGTATTCATCAGAAGCGCCATCAGCAATTGACCAACTGTTCGCTGACGCGCACGCATATTTATCAACTCATCTTCCAGGACCACTTTTCGCTCATTGCACCAATACGATTCCGCTCGCCGCAATTCCGCGAAGTGCCTTGGCACGCCAGGAATCGCAACAATCTCTAGCAACTTTTAATGATGATCAGCAAAACCATGTGGGTTTTGCACTTGCACTTGATGGTTATTTTTCTCCAGCCGGTCGTGATCAAAACTCAATTCTCGTTGATCAAGTTGTTGTCATTTGTCATTGCAAAAATTCTGTTGCTGATGACCTTGATAAGTCTAGGATGCTCAAAGAGTGCCACCTACCCCCATGAGGGCTGATGAACCCAAGCCTGTTAACACGGCTGGTGTGATCTGATTTGCAGGATTGAGAACAACTAGATTGCTTTGCTCTTCTGGTTGAACATCAAACTTCGCCGCTTGCTTACTACCCGGAAAGAACTTCTTGTACTCGAATGTCCCTGCGGCAATTTCTGCCTCGATTCGATCCAACACTTTTTGTACTTTCTTGCGATTCGCAGCGTTGTCCTCTAGCGCAGTTTGTTCGCGGCAGCGTGTTGCTTTGTAATAGAAGTCGATGATTAGACTGTTGTCTCTTTTGCGCGCCTGAATACTAGCCATTGCACACCTCACCGTTCGCCATTGGGATTGCAAAGGCACTGGCTGACTTCGCCATGTCACGCTCGATATGCTCCCAGATATACAGAATCTTGCGGCCGCCGAATGGACGGATATAGTGAATTCCTTCAATCAATACGCTGTCCTTTAGTCGCTCACGAATAGTCCGTGGGTCGTAATGGATACGCGCTGACAGAGCATCTGTTGTTAAGTAAGTTTGGTTCATATTTGAATCTCCTATAGTTAATTATGAAATACGTTCGAATTAATTTACTTCCGAACGTAAATATATATTAACACACATCACGGTAAATGCAAATATAAATTTACATCTGTTATCATAAGCGCATTATGATCAGGTATAAATTACAAGAGTTAATTGCTGAAAAGCAATTCAAAGAAGGGCATAGAGTCACTTTGACTGAGTTAACTGAAGTGACGGGTATTAACAGGGTTACACTATCCAAGCTCGTAAACCATAGGGGCTATAGCACCGTTACCGATAATATAGACCGACTCTGTAAGTTCTTTAATTGCAAAGTTGAAGACTTAATCGAATACGTTCCTGATGAAACGTACTCACCTAAATGAGCGTTCACAGACGCATAAGCCCGCTTTCCTAACAGATATTTTGCCCTAGGTGAAATTTTGTAATCACAGATTGCAATAAAACAGAACGGCCTAGCTACATTAGCTAGGCCGTTTTACTTTGGGTTGTAGAACCCGTTCTTATGCTGACAACCATCGGCGACTGGATTTAGCCAACGACGTATACCAAGTGGTTTCGTAGTTTGTTGTTGAATCAGGCGCCGAGAGTGAGTGGCAAAAATGTAAACGAGGGAAGGGTTATGTGCCCGACAACACCGAGTTGAATAGTCACCACGGGCTGAGGTCAATAATCTCGCGATTTCCAAAATTGAAATTTTGCGTAGTCACCAAACGGTCACCATTTAGTCACCAAAAAGTCACCAAGATATTCCCATGTTTTTGATTGACCACAGCTCACCTGAGTACAGGTCAAAGGAAGCATCACTCGGAAAAGAAAAGTTTGGGGAAACGAGTTTCAATTTTGAAAATTTTAGTTAGCATAAAATCACGCTAACTCATTGATTTGGTACGCTCGGCGGGATTCGAACCCACCACCTCAGCCTTCGGAGGGCTGCACTCTATCCAAATGAGCTACGAGCGTATATGTGATATGGTCACAAAAATACAAAGTGAAGCTATGGTCATTTTAACTCACGATTTTAAAATGACTACAGCCTTCGGAGGGCTGTACTCTATCCAGCTGAGCTACGGGCGCATAAACGGCGCGCAGTATAGCTTTTTTTGTGGATCGCTTCGCTGCCCCCTGTGAAAAATGCTATCTTTTGCCAATATGAAATTTGCCAACCCCGCTTCCGACAATATTTGCCAGCTCCTGCAGCGAGTTCGCACCATCGCAGTTGTCGGCCTGTCGCCGCAAGCAGCACGCCCAAGCTTCCAAGTGGCCAAAGCAATGCAGGCCTTTGGCTATCGTATTATTCCCGTACGTCCTCTCGTTTCTGAGGTGTTGGGAGAACGAGCTTTTGCTGACCTCGATAGCCTGCCCGAATTACCTGATTTGGTTGACGTGTTTCGCGCCTCTGAGCATGTGCCGGAAATTGTAGAAAGTTGCATTAAGCTCGGCATTAAGAATCTATGGTTACAAGATGGTGTAATACACGAAGCGGCTGCTTTGCGCGCGCAGCAGGCCGGCATAACTGTGGTTATGGATCGCTGTGTTTTCCGTGATTACACGCAGTTGTGCCGCCCTTGAACAGTTGAACGTATAATCGCCGACGATTTTCATCACCTTCAATTTGAGATGACACTTAAATTTACCAAAATGCATGGCGCGGGTAACGATTTTGTCGTTATTGATGGCGTTCGTCAGCAGGTACATCTCACCCCTGAACAGTTACGTTTTATTGCCAACCGTCATTTCGGAATTGGTTGCGATCAAATCTTACTGGTCGAAAAATGCCAAAATCCCGCAGTAGATTTCCGCTATCGCATTTTTAATGCTGATGGCGGCGAGGTGGAGCAATGTGGCAACGGTGCACGTTGCTTTGTTCGCTTCGTTCATGAAAAAAAACTCACCTCAAAACGCTCCATCGTTGTTGAAACTAAAAGCGGTTTAATCTCTCCTCGTTTGGCAGATGATGGCCGCGTTACTGTTGATATGAGTGCCCCAGTTATTGAGCCCGCTCGTATCCCCTTTGATAGCGATAGTGACGCGCCTGCACAACTGCTTGAGATCAATGGCACGATGATTGAGATTGGTGCCGTGTCGATGGGCAATCCCCACGCCGTACAAATCGTTGCCGATGTGGACACTGCGCCCATTAGCACACAGGGGCCGCTGATTGAAAATCATCCGCGTTTTCCCAAGCGCGTGAATGCTGGTTTTATGCAGATCATAGATCGTAGCCACATTAAACTACGGGTGTTTGAGCGTGGCGCAGGCGAAACGCTATCCTGCGGGACGGGGGCTTGTGCCGCTGTTGTTTCTGGCATTCGTCGCGGTCTGTTGGATGAAACCGTGCATGTAGCCACGCGTGGTGGAAACTTAACGATCTCTTGGGCTGGGGGGCAAAGCTCTGTTCTAATGACTGGCCCGGCAATTAGTGTATTTGATGGTGAAATTAATTTATAAAAGGCAAACATGAAAGCTGAAGACGTCGCACATTACTTACAAAGCAATCCTGATTTTTTTGAAACTTATGCACAAATGTTGTCTGAAGTCGCGATTCCGCATCCCTACGGTGGTCGCACAATTTCTCTCAGCGAGAGACAAATGCTCACGCTGCGCGAGCGTGTCAAAGAACTCGAAAAGAAACTGCACGAGTTGATTGAGTACGCCAAAGAAAATGATGGGCTTCAAGAAAAGCTTCATCAATTCACCTTAGCTTTATTTAACGCTCACGATTTACAAACGCTGCAAAGCGTAACCTTGCGCAACTTGCGCGATATTTTTTCAGTCCCTCACGCGGCGATTCATTTGTGGAAAGAGCATCCTCCTAGCGTTGAGATACTTGCCTTTGCTGATCAAAACATCAAACCTGTATGCGGACACCAAGCGGTGTTGGACACCGCAACATGGTTCGGTGAAATGGGCACTCACTTGCGCTCATTCGCCTACATGCCCTTACGTGGCGGCAATCAAACGATTGGCATGCTAATTATTGCGAGTGAAGACGAGCAACGCTTCTATCCCGAGATGGGCACCGTGATTTTGCAGCGTATTTCGGATTTTGTTAGTGCTTCTTTGCGTCAACATCTTTAGAAATGACTCATGTCAGCATTACAAACGCTGATCTTCTCACTGGTTATCTCGCCTATTTAAATAGCGAGCGCAATTATTCTCCGCTAACGGCGGAGAACTATGCGCGTGACATTCGGCGCTTGTTCTCCCTCGCTGCCGCAACACCTCTTGCTGATCTCAAAAGTCATCATATTCGCCGTTTCGTTGCCCAACTTCATAGCGGTGGCTTAGGTGGTCGCTCTTTGGCCCGTATTCTTTCTGCGTGGCGAGGTTTTTATACTTACTTAATACGCGATCACCACTACCAAGCGAATCCCTGTATGGGTTTGCGCGCGCCCAAAGCACCGAAGTCTTTACCCCATGCACTCTCTCCAGATGATGCCGTGAGGTTAGTTAATTTAACTACCGATTCCGTGTGGGACCTGCGCGACAAGGCCATGTTTGAACTTCTTTATTCCTCTGGTTTACGTTTGGCAGAATTAGTCAGCCTTGACCCGATTGATCTAGATCTGTCAGATGCCTCCGTACGCGTAACCGGCAAAGGAAATAAAACACGAATCGTACCGTTAGGAAGTCACGCAATTATTGCACTTGAGACTTGGCTTGTAGCGCGAGAAAGTCTCGCCCAGCCACAGGAGCCCGCTTTATTTGTTGGTAAAAAAGGCTCGCGTATTTCGCCGCGAACCGTACAGCTACATTTGCGTCAATGGGGAATCAAGCAAGGCATTGCAACTGGCGTACATCCGCATTTGTTGCGTCACTCTTTTGCGACTCATGTATTGCAATCTTCCGGCGATCTGCGTGCTGTGCAAGAGATGTTAGGGCACGCTAGCATTTCAACCACGCAGGTTTATACCCACCTCGATTTTCAATATCTCTCAAAAATTTATGACGGGGCACATCCTCGCGCCAAGAAGAAACAATGACTAATACCAAACCTAAAACTCACTCCACTCCACATCGCAGCTCTCAAGGCGGACGTGATTTTCGTAAGCGTACCCAGCGCCCTCAAGCGCAACCTTCTGCCCCACGCGATTCCGCAAAGGCTGAAGTTGGCTCAGCCTCTGCTCAGCCAGCTATTTTTCTACATGAGGGCCGTGAGAAATCATTGTTGCGCCATCACCCATGGGTATTTTCTGGTGCAGTTGCACGCATCGATGGTGCACCTAACAATGGCGACACCATTGCAATTAAAGATGCGCATGGAAACTTTGTCGCTTGGGCCGCCTTCAACGCCGCCTCACAAATCACCGCCCGCATATGGTCTTGGCAAGCATCAGAAGCCATTGATGCTGACTTTTTCCAACGCCGTATTTCTGCCGCTTTAACCAGCCGCTTTAAACTCGGTTTAAATCGCGATAGCAATGGTATGCGTCTCATTCATGCTGAGTCAGATGGCTTGCCCGGTTTGGTGGTTGATCAATATATGGATGTCTTGGTAATGCAAATTAGCAGCGCAGGCGTTGAACGTTGGCGCGACACAATCGCCGATGTTCTGCAAACGCTTTGCTACCCTGCTTGCATTTATGAGCGTTCAGATTCTGATTCGCGCACCCTTGAGGGGTTAGAAGTTCGCAACGGCGTTTTACGTGGCGCATTGCCTCCTGCTATCGTTGTGAATGAACATGGTTTGCGCTTTGCTGTTGATGTTGCCGCAGGGCAAAAAACTGGCTTTTATCTCGATCAGCGCGATAACCGTGAATTAACGGGCAAGATGGCGGAGGGTAAATCCGTGCTTAATTGCTTTTGCTACACCGGTGGCTTTTCACTTTATGCACTCCGCGGCGGGGCAACTTCAGTGCTGTCGATTGACGCCTCACAAGAAGCACTGGAGCTCGCTCAAAATAACATTGTTTTGAATAACCTCGATGCCTCACGCGCCGAATGGCAATGTGACGATGTATTTCTAGCTTTGCGCAAACTGCGCGATCAAAATCGAAAATTTGATTTGATTATTCTCGACCCACCGAAGTTTGCCCCTACCGCTGCTTTTGCTGAAAAGGCCGCGCGTGGTTACAAAGACATCAATCTGCTCGGCTTTAAATTACTGAACCCAGGTGGCTTGCTTTTTACCTACTCTTGTTCTGGCGGCATCAACGACGAGTTGTTTCAAAAGATTATCGCCGGTGCGGCACTTGATGCCGGGGTAAATGCACAGATCGTGCACAAACTTCATGCAACACCGGATCATCCGGTGTTGCTCAGTTTTCCTGAGGGGGCATACTTGAAAGGGTTGGTTTTGAAACTATGCGAATAGAAGGCGAAATTACATCTTAATGGTTTCAAGCCCTGCTTTTTCCCAAGCGTTGGTACCACCACTGACATTGTTCACATTGGTATATCCAGCTTCCTGCAACATCGAAACAGCTCTCGCAGAACGATTACCCGAGCGGCATATCACCACCACAGGTTTATCTTTGTAAGCTTCGATTTCTTTTAAACGATCGCTAAGTTGGCCTAATGGAATCAACTGCGCATTCACCGCGTGCACCGCTTTGTATTCCTCTGGCTCACGCACATCTAGTAGCAACGCGCCTTGTTTATTCATGTTTTGTGCAACCTTCACATCAACCGCAGGAACGCTCATCGCCTGCAATTGCTGTGCAGCAAAAACTACGCCTAGAATAATTGCAATTGCCCAATATATTTTGTTGGATTTCACTCTTGGCTCTCTCTTACGCTAATTGAAATGCAGGAAAACCACTTTGTGCCCAAGCAATCATGCCACCACGCAAGTTGTACACATTCGAGAAACCGTTTTGCTGCAAGAACATACAAGCCTGCGCAGAGCGCGCACCGCTACGGCAAACGATCACCATTTTTTCTTCGCGGGAAAAGTCTTGCACTTTCGCGGGTAGTGTCGCCAAGGGATGCGCCTCTGCTTTAGGAACGGTACCCATGGCAATCTCCTCCATTTGACGCACATCAATCACGCGCATCGCATGATCTGCTTCGTTAACCCACTCGGAAAACTGTTTTGCATCTACTTCTTTGATTGAACTCGCAAACATAATGAAGCTCCAGAAAAATTGAATGGCGCGCATATTAGCAGAATCTAATATTGTGACAAGTGGTCGATTTATACCCTCAATCGGGTGATTGTTTTGTTCAACCGTGTAAGGCAGGATGCTGGCCACTTTTTACCGCACCGAGTTACCGCCATGAATGATTACATTTTTTTCGATGTTCGCCTGCAAACCAAATTTGTTGAATTTGTCGAAGGGCATGGCATTGCCTGCGAATTAAGTGACGACCCGCTCGGCTTCGTGGTCGCCATTCCCGAAGATATTGGCGATGAGCTTGATGATGAAATTGAAGCGCGCTACGCCGAATTAGAACAGGAACAAAAAGAATTACTCTCTCACGAAGCGGGTGGCTTCCAACAGCTCGCTGGAATTGCTTTCCATATGCCCAACGGCGAGGCACGTATGGTGCCCGTGCCAACTGAACTCGCCAATCGCCTGCTTTCAGTGGCTAGCTTAGAAGAAATTCAAAAGCTCTTTGATTCAGTCGCCCATCACGCGCTCATCGAAGATCACCGCACCTTATGCCAAGTGCTGCACGAAGAACCAGAAATTGCAGGTTAAGCCGCGCGCGCGCTATCCACGTTAATTTGTAGCCACCACTCCAACAACGCCAAGTGCCACAGCTTGTTGCCTTGAATGCGCGTTAGATGAACCTCCGGTTCGGCCAGCAACTTTTCCACGTACTCGCGTCGATACAGACCACGCTTAAGGCAAGCCTCTGAATTCAATATCGCGCGCATTTTTTCTAAAAATTCACCTCGTACATATTTCAACGCGGGCACAGGGAAATAACCCTTGGGTCTGTCTATCACCGCATCAGGAATCACTCCTCGCGCCAACGCCTTCAACGGAAACTTACCGCCCTCTTTTAACTTAAGCGAGGCTGGCATACGCGCTGCCAACTCCACCAACTCATGGTCAATAAACGGTACACGCGCCTCTAAGCCCCACGCCATCGTCATGTTATCCACACGTTTCACTGGATCATCCAGTGAA
>Ga0194062_1000172_pt1 | contig 26864 bp, 20 predicted proteins | sample SepL2225m_MetaG_FD_155481 | JGI IMG/M metagenome (GOLD analysis project Ga0194062, IMG submission 155481) | Anoxic zone freshwater microbial communities from boreal shield lake in IISD Experimental Lakes Area, Ontario, Canada - Sep2016-L224-25m | ecosystem: Environmental > Aquatic > Freshwater >... | reverse complement strand
CTCTGGAAGTATCCCAACACCTTCGCGGGCGTGCACGGCTCGCATAATGCGCCGCCGCCGGAAGTCGGCCTCATCCGCGGCGCCTTCGGGCTGATCGGTAATGCGCAACTGCCCAAGCCGGTCGGCGGCATCTGGGCCATCAACGGCAACATCGGCGAGTGGCACGTGCTGACCGAGGACGGTTTCTATCTGACACGCCTGTTCCAGGGCGACGGGTTCAAAACCCAGTGGCCCGACCAGGCCGTGCCGGGCGCCATCCTGGACAACGCGCCGTCCGGCTCCGGCGGCGAAGACTTCGGCGGTTCGATCCGCCAGGGCGCCGATGGCAAGGTCTACATCCAGAGCGGCAAGGTCGCGATCTGGAACGTGGAAATGACCGGGGTGGAGACGATCACCGGGATCCCCGGCGGCCAGATCACGATTGCCGCCGACGACGTGAAGACGGCTCATACCTTCCGCGAGAAGCAGATGCAGGCCGCGGAAGGGAATAAGAAGTACATGATCAACAAGGCCACGGTGGCATTCACTGGCAACCTTGACGCGGACTTCAAGGACTTCAAGCCGCCTGAGATGCCCGCGTTCGAGAAGCAGGCCGGCTCGCGCGTGCGGGTCGCCATGGCGCACGACGCGGCCAACCTCTACGTCGCCTGGGAGGTGCAAGACGACACCCCGTGGGTCAACGGTGCGGACGCGCCCGAATTCATGTACGCCCGCGGCGACACCGTCGACCTCCAACTCGGCACCGACCCCAAGGCCGACAAGACGCGGAAGGATCCCGTGAAGGGCGACCTGCGCCTGTCCATCGGCAACTTCCAGGGCAAACCGACGGCCGTGGTCTACCGCAAGGTCGCCGCCGAGAAGCACCCGAAAGTTTTCAGCTCCGGCGTGGTCAAGGAATACCCGATGGACAGCGTCGTGGTGCTGGATGCCGCCAAAGTTGAGGTCAAGGTGGATGCGCAGGGCAAGCGCTATGTGGTCGAAGCCGCGATCCCGCTGGCGGCGCTCGGGCTGAATGTCACCGACGGCCTGGCGCTGCGCGGCGACTTCGGTGCCACCCACGGCGACAAGTCCGGCAAGGACACGCTGCTGCGCACCCACTGGAACAACCAGAGCACGGGCCTGGTCAACGACGAGGTCTTTGAGCTGCGGATGGAACCGTCGAACTGGGGCGAGTTCACGTTCCAGTGACGGATGGCCATGCCGTGGAAGGCGACGTGCCGGTGGAAAACATGCTGGCGTTTATCGAGGAAGTGCAGAAGCAGCCCGGGTATTGAGGTAGTATGTTGATTGCATAATTGACGGGGCGGAGCTCTGCCAGGCTAGGCCGGGGAAGGCCGTTGGAAAACAGAACACTTATTACTCCGGCCACTAAATAGTAGCGATTCCCGCACGATGCAAAAGGCTTTACCACCCGCTTCAAGCGAAGCGGGTGGTTTATTTTTGATTTCCGGCATTAACATAAGGCCAGTTATTAAGGAGGCCGCCGAATGAGGGTGGCCAAGGAGATAATCATGACAAAGACTGTTCATATGATATGCAACGCCCATCTGGATCCGGTCTGGCTTTGGCACTGGGAGGATGGCGTCACCGAAGCCCTGGCGACGTACCGCATTGCGGCGGACTTTGCAGAGACGCACAAGACCTTTGTTTTCAATCATAACGAGTCGTTACTGTATGCCTATATTCAAAAGCATGAACCGGAACTGCATGAACGAATCAAAAAACTGGTCAAGGCCGGTCGCTGGCAGATAGCCGGCGGTGCTTACCTGCAGCCGGATGTTAACGGAACCTCCGGGGAATCACACATCCGCCAGTTTCTCTATGGTTTGAACTACTTCAACAAAGAATTTAATGCGCGTCCCCGTACCGCCTATAATTTTGACCCTTTCGGGCATGGGGAGGGCTTTCAGCAGATCCTCAAAAGCTGCGGTATGAAGTCCTATATTTTCTGCCGCCCGGATTACGGGACCTTTGATCTGCCGCGCAGCGCCTTTAACTGGATTGACCGCTCAGGTGCGGAGGTCGTCTGCCGTCGCAGTGACGACGGCTATAATACGGCTTTTGAAAATCTCGCTAACAAGCTGCCCAAATGGATCGAGCATTATAAAGACGAAGAGGAGATCATGATTCTCTGGGGCATCGGTAATCACGGCGGCGGGCCCTCACGTGAGGATTATGAACAGATGCAGGCCTATAGAGAGAAACATCCGGAATACAACATTGTCGAATCCTGTCCGGACGCGTTCTTTCAACATTACTGGCGTAAGCAAAAAAGTCTGCCCGTGATAAGAGGCGAGATTCAAAATAGTTTTCCCGGTTGCTACACCTCTCTGAGCCGGGTGAAACGGGCGCATCGCCAGGCCGAAGGGTTGATGTCCACGGCAGAGCGACTGGCCGCGCTGGCCTGGTGGTGTGATGGAACACCTTATCCGCGGGCGAGTCTGGATGCAGCCTGGAAGGATATCCTGTTCTGCGAATTTCATGATATTCTGCCGGGGACCTGTGTGCCACTTGTTGAGAAAGACTCACTGTCAATGATGGGTCACTGTAACGAGATGATTCGTCGCACCCGCTTTGATTCCTTGATCCAAGTTTTGCGCGGAGAGACGCCGCCGACCGGCAATGAGGTGCCGATATTTATTGTAAATCCACATGGATTCCCTGTGAAAACAACCGTGGAATTCGAGTACAATATCGACCGCGTGTTTATTGGTGCACATACCCGACTGGATCTTCGAAAAAACGGCAGGACCTATCCCTTCCAGCGCATTTCCTCGGAAAACAATATTACCAACGCCTCGCGCATGCGCCTGGCCGTAGCCGTAGATCTCAATCCCTTTGAAATCCTGCGCCTGGATGCCCATTATTACAGTGCTGAACAATCGCCGGCCTACCCACTGCCGAAAACCACGAAAGAATCATTGCGCATTCAAACGAAACATCTGACGGTTCAGATTGGTATGAAAAGCGGTTTGATTGACTCGGTGATTCGTAAGGGTGAACAGGAGAGTATTGTCAAAGCCAAAAGTTTCCGGCCGGTTGTCTTCAAGGATCATGATCACAGCTGGACGACGGCGGACCCGGATCAGATGAAGGGTTCCTGGTGCTGGGCGACTGCGCCCCGCTGGAGAAAGATTACCGCCGCATTCAGGCTGGCGAATAAAGACGAGATGCAGGCATTGTCACCCCTTGCCTGTGACAAATGGGCCGGGAAAAAGCAGAACAGTGCTGACCCCGTGCGCATCATCGAAGACGGGGAGATCTGCACCATTGTCGAAGCTGCCTTTGTTTTGGATCACTCGGCCATTATCCGCAATTATGTCATCGATAAAGTTCACGATACGGTGGAAATCCGCGACCGGGTTTTTTATCAGCACAAGGATCATATGCTGAAACTGGAAGTTCCGATGAACTTTGAGGTTCAGAAGAGTATTTCCGAAACGATTTATTCAGCACTGGAGCGATCCCCCACAGAAGAGTTCACCGAGCAGCCGAATCAGCGCTGGCTGGCCGTTACCGGTAAAGGCAAGGCTGTAACGATTGCCAACACGGGAAGCTTTGCGCATAACCTGAAAGGCAATTCGCTTTATCTCAATGTGTTGCGCTCTCCTGCCTATTCATCCTTTGGTATGATCCCGGACAATCGTTTTACAGATAAGCGCTTCCGCCCTCGGCATGATCAGGGCGAACATGAAGTGTGCTATCGCCTTCGTTTTGACAGCCGCTCCAATGAAATGACGGCCTGTCATGATGCGGCCGTGTTGAATGCGGCACCGTGGTATCAGGTGTACTATCCGGGCAAAGAGTTTACCAAGCAGTCCGGCGTCATGAACGGTGGAATTCCGCTTGAAGTGTCTGCGAAGAATGTTGAGATTGTTGCGGTGAAGAAGGCGGAAAATCGTGAGACTCTGATCATTCGCTTGCTGGAGCATGCGGGTAAAGCAACGGACTGCAACGTCAAGCTGGCAGGCTATGCAAAGCAGGGCTCCGTGAAACTTGGGCCATATCAATTAAAAACGATTGAAGTCTGTCGCAAGGGAAACTCCTTGAGCTTTAAAGAAGTCAGTTCAGTGGAAGATTTGTAAAGACAATGAAAACGATCACCGTGCATATGGTGGGCAATGCCCATCTGGATCCGGTCTGGTTATGGCCCTGGCAGAGCGGTGCCGATGAGGCGATTGCGACTTGTCGCTCTGCCTGTGACCTTCTGGACGATTTCCCGCAAGCCGTTTTTACGCGCGGGGAAGCCTGGGTCTATGAACAGCTGCGGACACAGGATCCCGTGCTCTTCGAACGCGTGAAGGCCCATGTCATGGGCGGACGCTGGTCGGTCGTCAATGGCTGGTGGGTGCAGCCGGATGTGAATGGCCCAACCGAAGAGGCGTTGCTGGCCACGGCGCGCATCGGACAGGACTGGTTCAAGAAGCACCTGGGGCTGGCGTCGGTGCCGGTCGCCTATTTGGTGGACAGTTTCGGGCACAACGGTTTTCTCCCGCGGGTCATCCGGAAGTCCGGTCAACGCTACTTCGTGATGATGCGGCCGGGGCAGCGCGAGAAGGCCTTGCCGTCGGAGTTGTTCCGCTGGCGCAGCCCGACGGGCGAGGAAGTGCTCACCTGCCGCCTGACCAGTTACGGCTGCGCCTCGCCGGATGGCGGGGCCTTGGACCGCAGTATTGCAGATGCGCTGGCGGCCAAACGCCCGGAGGGAATTGACCACGTGATGTGTTTCTATGGCGTGGGCAATCACGGCGGCGGCCCGACGCGCAAGAGCGTGAAGTGGATCCTCGAGCACCAGGACTACGCGCCCGGTGTCCGACTGGAGTTTTCGACCCCTGGCCGTTATTTCGCTGCGGTTGAATCCGCAGCGGCTGAGTGCCCGGTGGTGGAGGGAGAGTTGTTGCACCATGCCATCGGCTGCTATTCGGTATGCGGACGGCTCAAGCGCGAGGTCCGCAGTGCGGAACTCGCCGCCGTGGACGCCGGGTATCTCGCCGGACAGCACAAGGTGGACGTGGCGGATGAGCTGGATGCGGCCTGGAAGACTATCTGCTTCAACCAGTTTCACGACATCATCGGCGGGGCCTCCACGACCTCCGCAACGGCGGAGGCTCAGCGGCAAGTCAGCGGTGCGCGCGACCAGATCGAGCAATTGACCTACCGGATCCTCCGCCGCGATACCGGAATTCGGAACCGGGAAATGAAAGGCCATCGGGTCCATGCGGTCAACAGGTCCAATCTGCCCTGGCAGGGGCTGGCCGAGGTGGAGTTGTGGTCAGACCTCCGTGGCTTCAACAAGGGGCTCTGGTCCGAAACGTCCGGCGCCTTGCCACACCAGATGGTGACGGCTGCAAGCGTGATGGCGGAGTGGTGGACGACGGGCGGGTCCCGGCTGCTGTTTCCCGTGAGCCTGGAGCCGGGCGAATGCCAGACGTTCCGTTTGGCGGAGGCGCAGTCCGAGACCAAATGGCCGGGAACGCCGCCCCGGTTTGCCAATGGCGTACTGGAAAACGGGCTGGTCCGGGTTTCGTTCTCCAGCGATGGGATCGGGCAAATCGAAGACAGCCGCGGCGCCATGCTGACCCGCCCGGTGGCGCTGGTCGCCATTGCCGACGGCAGCGACACCTGGTCCCATGATCTCGATCGGTACCACTGCCCGATCCAGGCCCGGGCGGAGTTCGGCGCGCCCCAGGTGATCGAATCCGGTGCGCTGCGCGTGGTGGTGAAATTGATCGGCCAGATCGGCTCCAGCCGCTTGAGGTTGTATGTGACCCTGGACAGGAATTCCAAGCGCGTGGACGTGCGTCTGGATACGAACTATCAGGAAGCCTTCACGGTGCTCAAGGCCTCGATCGCGTTATCGTCGCCAGGCCAGTGGACACGGCGGGATCGCGCTTCGGGCGGCTGGGTCAACCGGGCGTTGGATGGGCTTGAGTATCCGGTCCATCATGCCATCCGGCTGCAGGGCGAGAGGAGTTTCGGCATTCTCTTCCCCGATTCCTTCGCCGCCGATTGCTGTCCCACCGGCACGGTCCGGGTCACGCTGCTTCGCAATAATGTCCATGCCTTTCATAGCACGACCCAAATGCCGCATGAGGACCTTCCGACATTAGTGGACCGATTTGGCACCGATGAGGGGCCGCAATCCCTCCGCTTTTCCCTTGTGGGCGATGCTCCATCGGAACCGGAACTGGAATCGCACCTGGCCGTTCTTCAGCGTCCGCCCTGGGTCTGGGACGACTACCGGGGCGAGAGCAGGGTTCAAGCTTTTGAGTGAGTGTATGAAGATGATGGCCAGAAATCAACGCCGTGGCCCGCCAATGACACTCACCATTACGGCCGGAACGAAGCGATAGCAGCACTCGAAATCATCATGAAAGGGAAGAAAAACAGACAATGAAAACAACACGCAAAAATCTGACAACGATCGGCGCAGTCCTCCTTGTGGCGGCGACGGCCCTGGCCGAGGAAACCAAGGGCGGCTCCTTTGCCGAGTTCGATGCCAAGGCCAAGGCCGGGGAAAAACTGAACGTCGTCTTCTTCGGGGCGTCGCTGACGTGGGGGGCCAATGCGTCCGACCCGGTCGAGACTTCGTATCGGGCCGTGATGCGCGACCACTTCGAGCAGCACTATCCCGCCGCACATTTCCGGTTCCGCGATGCGGCCATCGGCGGCACCGGCTCGCAGCTCGGCGTGTTCCGGCTCGACCGCGATGTGCTGGCCCACAAACCCGACTTGGTGTTCGTGGACTTCACCGCCAATGACGGGATCTACTCGGATGACGCCGAGCCGCTCGCGTCGTACGAGTCCATCCTGCGCCGGCTGGCCACCGCCGGCATCCCGGTCGTGCAGGTCGCCTTTCCGTTCCAGTGGGACATCGGCACCGCCAAACTGCCAACCATGAAACGCCGTCTGGCGCACCAGGCGCTGGCAGCGGCCTACGGCAACGGCTGGGGCGACGCGGTGACCCGGATCTGTCAGGCGGTTGACGAGAAAAAAATTAAGTTGGATGACCTGTGGGTGACCGACGGCGTCCATCCCCATGACCCCGGCTACCGCGAGTTTGCCGCGGCCGCCTGGGACGGGTATCAGGCCGCAGTCAAGGCCAAGCTCGCGCCGCGTGTCCCGCCGCAACCGCTCCACAGCGCCACCTACATGGTCCAGCACCGTGTTCGCCTGGCCGACCTGCCCGCGCTGCCGGCGGGATGGAGCAAGGGGCGTCCCAATCTCACCGCGGCCAACCACGATTGGCTGATGTCGCGCTGGCTTGACGACCTAGTCGTCGCGCGGAACCGGAAGCTTGACGAGAAGGGGAAGCCCGTGAAAGAGTCTCAGCCGGTCCAGCCGCTGCGGTTGAAAGTGGAGGCGACGGCGATTCTGCTCTTCGGCGAATGCACCGCGGACTCCGGGAAGTTCCGCGTCAAACTCGACGGCAAGCCGGTCACGGGGAAGTGGGGACAGGAGAAGGACTCTGATCTCTTTGACGGCAATCGCTGGAAGAACGGCAACGGCTTCCTGACTTACGAAATCGCCCGCGGGCTGGACCCCGCCACGCCGCATCTGCTGGAGATCGAGCCCGTGTTCGACGATGCCAAGGCGCAGGAACTGAAGATTGAAAGCCTCTGTGTCGCCGGTGGCAAGGCAGCCGTTACACGCGAAGAATAGTCAAAGCGAGAGTACAGTATGCCTTCTGCAAGCAAGAAACGAACAAATCACACGCTCACCGGTGAGGGAATAACGATCGCGGTGGCGCTCCCCGGAGCCGCCGGAACGTACTGCGGCACGCGTTTCTCGTGGGCCGGGATCATCTCCGAGGTGACCTGTGGCGAGCACCATCTTTTCGGCCCCTGGCAGCCCGGGCCGTTCGCGTTGGATGTGCACGACAACGTCAGCGGCACCGCCGGCGAGTTCGGCATGGGCATTGCCGGCATGCCCCCGCCGCTGGGATTCGACGAAGCGGCGCCCGGCGACGGCTTCGTCAAGATCGGCGTCGGCGTTCTGCGCCGCCCCGATGCGCAGCCGTATCAATTTCACGGAGCCTATGATCTCGTCGAGACGCCGGCTTGGCAGGTGGAGCGGGGAGCGGACCGGGTGGAGATGCGTCAGCGGCTCGAGTTCAACGGGTTCGGCTACGACTACACCCACGCCATCGAACTGGTGCCGGGCGCGTCAGCCTTCGTCACCCGTCACCGGCTGACAAACACGGGCGGCAGACCGATCCACCAGACTCACTATTCCCACAACTTTCTGGTCTTGGACCGGCAGCCCGTCGGCCCCGACTCTGAAGTCATCTTTCCCTTCGCCCCAAGCCCGGCCTTCGAGGAGGGGAGTGATGCGGTCCTGCAAGGCAACCGCCTCGGCTTCCGGCGGCCGCTCCGGAAAGCGATCTTCGCGATGTTCGCCGGCTTCAACGGCGGCGCCGGGGACAACCAGTTCACCGTCCGCAACCGCCGGACCGGCCTGGCGGTGAACGTCACCGGCGACCGTCCGATTCTCCGCTACCACTTCTTCGCCACTCCCGGCGCCGTCTGCCCGGAGCCCTTTGTCGAAATCAATGCCGCCCCCGGCGAGACGATCGTCTGGGCGCATCGTTACGAACTCTCTTGTGGTGGAGCCCAGCCATGAAGAAGGCACTAAGCACCCTGATGGTGGGAGCCGCTGTATCGTTGCTCTGCAGTCTCGCGCTCCACGCGGCCGACACCGAGAGCACGCCGTTCCCCGGCGTGCGCTACGTCCACCGGCATGTCTCCGCGCCGCGCGAGATCGACATGCACATCGTACTGGTCGACCTGAACCGGCCGGGGGTGAAGATCATCAGCACGGGGCCCAACGGCGACCGGCCTGGCGAGACCGACCTGGAAACGACCCGGGCGTTCGTGAAGCGCACCGGCGCGCAGATCGGCATCAACAGCGGGTTCTTCAGCCGCACGGCGGAGGAACGGAAGGCCGGCGTGGCGGATCTCAGTTCACTGGCCGTGTCCGACGGCGTGAACGTCTCCGACTGGGGTACGTGGATCAAGGACGCCGTCAATATCGGCCGCGACAACACGGTCACCTTCGTCGCCCGCGCCAAGGATGACACCACCGGGTACATGACCACGCCGAAGGTGGAGTTATACAACGCGATGTCAGGCAATGCCCGCCTGCTCCGGGACGGAGTCGTCCTGCCGGGCAAAGGTGGCGACGCCACCTATCCGCAGACCGCGATAGGCCACACGGCCGATCATCGCCTGATTTTGTTTGTCTCCGACGGCCGCCAGCCGGAGTTTAGCGCCGGGATGACCTACGAGGAGGTGGCCACGGTGCTCAAGGAATTCGGCGCTGTCGACGCCATTGCCTTGGACGGCGGTGGCTCGGCGACGCTGGTCATGGCCGACGGCAAGGATGGCGAGCCCAAGGTCCTCAACCGCCCCTCCGACGGCAAAGAACGCGCCGTCGGCAACAACCTGGCGATCAGGCGGCTCTCCGGCGCCTCGGCCGAGATGCTGAACGAGGTGGGTTGGTGAACCGTGATTGTGAATATGGCGTGCTCCTCGAGTCTGGGGCCGGAGACTGGCAGATCTTTCAACAGGACGATGCGGGAGTGGCCGCCATCCCGCTGGCCGGGCGCTACGTGCTGAAACCGGATCAGAAACCGGGCAAGGTGAGCGTGCAGGTGCGCCTGGTCCGGGAAGAGGGCTACGTTGCAGTCACCGCCGGCCTCGACTGGCAGGCGGCGGCAACCCGTCCGGATGGCACCTGGGCCGCCACGCTGCGGAATGTGCCCCGGGGCGGCCTCTACCGTCTGGAAAGCTGCCTGCAACTCGACGACGGCCCGATCGAGTGGGCGCTCCGCGGCGACATGGTGCACCACCTTGGAGTGGGCGACATCTGGCTGATCACCGGCCAAAGCAACGCGGCGGGCTACGGCAAGACGCCGGTGGAGGATGGTCCGGAACTGGGCATCCATGCCTTCACCGCCGACGGCCGTTGGAAACTGGCCACCCATCCACTGGGCGACTCGACCGGCACGCTCTATCCGCCCAACCGGGAAAACGCCAACGCCTCGCACAGCCCCTGGCTCGCCTTTGCGCGGCGTTTGAAGCAGGCCCTGGGCTATCCCATCGGCCTGATCCCGGCCAGCCTGGGAGGCTCGCCCGTCGCGATGTGGGATCGCCAGACCGACGGGGTGCTGTTCAAGAACATGCTTCGCTATCTTGCGGATGCCAAGGCGGGCGTGAAGGGCGCCGTCTGGTATCAGGGCGAGAGCGACACCGGCGAGAAGGAGCGGGCGGTCTACAAGCAACGCTTCGCCAGCTTCGTCGCCGATCTTCGCCGGGAGACGAACCACCCCGGGCTCCCGGTCATCACGGTGCAGCTGAACCGCTTGGTGCTCGTAGATCTCGGCACGCCGGCCGATACAGACTGGGAGGCGATGCGGGAGATTCAGCGGGAGCTGAGCCATGAACTGGAGAACGTCCACATCATTTCCATCTTCGACGCCGGCTTGTCCGACGGCATCCACAACGACTCGCTCGGGAACTTGCGGATTGCGCAACGCGCGGCGACGACGGCCCTGGGTGCCGTCCATGGCCAGCCCATCGCCTGGCGACACCCCGAGTGCGTGGCGGCCCGGCAAGTCGCCCCCGCGGAGGTCGAGCTGGTCTTCGAGAATGTCGATGGCCGGCTGCATTACGAAAGCCGGATCACGCGTGAGTTTCCCTTCGCGGTACGGGACAGTCAGGGCGAGGTCCCGGTGACGGGCTACTCGTTGCCTGCCCGGGATCGGTTCCGCATCACCCTGGGCCGCCCCTTGGCGGGGGGCGCCACCGTGACCGGCGCACCGACCGCCAACCCGCCGGCCTGCGTCCCGTTCGACATCCCAGGCTACCGCCCGCTGCTCGGGTTCACTCTGCCGATTACGTAACCCATAGAGGAACAGACCATGACACAACGCGAAACCCTGACCCGCATCAAGGAGCGCAAGTGGGAGATAGAAGATGAAAATAGTATGCTTGGGCGACAGTATTACCGGCCAGCCGAATCTGGCCAGCTACCTGAAATGGTCTTTCATTCTCGAAGCCATGTGTGACGCGGCCAAGGGGCCCGGGGCGGTGCAGGTGGTGAACCGGGGGATCGGTGGGGACACCAGCGCGGGTGCCCTCAAGCGCCTGCAGGGCGATGTGCTCGACGAAAAACCCGATGTCGCCATCATCCTCTTGGGAGGCAATGACGCGGGCCAGAAACGGCCGCCGGCTGAAGTTAAAGCCGACCTGGAAACCATCGTGCGGAAGGTCAAGGGGGCGGGTGCCAAGGTCCTGCTGCTGCAATATGCCGTGTTGCCAAATCCGGACCAACCCAAAGCCGCTTGGGCACACTTGGATGACAACAATGCCCTCATTGCGGAGATCGCAGGCGCGGAACATGTCCCCCTGCTGAATATGGCAACGGCCATGGGGGACGCCTTGAAGAACCGGCAGGTCACGGAGTTGAAGGGGCGCGACAACGATGGCGTCGCCACCTGGGAAACCAGGCCATTGACACAAGCGCACCTGGTCAGCGCCACCGACGGCGTGCACCTGAGCCCCGGCGGCGAACTGGTGTTCGCCCGGGCCATCTTTGATAAACTGTCCCGGTTGGGATGGCTTTGAGGCACATGCGGGAGTTGTCGGATATGGAGGAAACCATTATGAGCAAGTCGTTGGATCTTTCCGTCTACTGCACCCACGTTCCGGTCCAGGAGCGCCTTCGGGTGGATCTCTTCACCGAGCGCGCTTTCCGTCTACGCCTGTCGCGCCTGAAGGGGGAGGATTACTTCCCGCCGGCCTACGAGATCCCCTTCGCTGTCGGCCGGCACGAGAACTGGGCGCCGGTGCCGTTCACGCGCACGGAGGATGCGGAAGAGGTTGTCATCGTGACCGCGGCGCTCCAGATCCGGGTCTCGAAGTTCGACTTCCGTCTCACCGTCTGGACGGCTGACGGCGGACGGCGCATCTGTCCCTCCGGCGGGACGGTCTATGGCATGTTCAAGGACGGCTACACGCTCTTCGACGCCGCCAGCGCGTTCAACGAGGACAACCTTAACGACCGCAACGGCCACTGGTTCTACAACCCGGAAACCGGCCGCTACTGCGACACCTACCTGGCGCCATCGCCTGAGAACTCGGAGCACCGCTGGAACGAAATCCACGACCAGTTCTTCATCTATGGGCCGGACTACCCGACGCTCTTCGCGCAGATGAACGAGCTCATCGGCCCGGAGCCGCTACCGGAGAAGAAGGCGTTCGGCTTCCATCAGACCCAGTATCTCGCCGAGCACGGCTCGCAGTAGCGGTTGATGACCGTGGCCCGCGAACTGCGCCGGCGCGGCATTCCCTGCGACACGCTGATCCAGGACTCCGAATGGGGCGACTCGGTCTTCAGCGAGAAGGGCGCGCATTGGGGCGAGAGTCTGGATTGGGCGCCCAAATACTGTACGCCGAAGATCCCCTCGGAAATGCTGGCCGAACTGCGCGCCATGCACTTCGACTTCATGCCGATCTATCACAGCGTGCCGAAGTTCCCCAACCGCGCGCATCAGGCCTGGACTTGCAAGGAGTACAAGGAGGAGGTCTGGTGGTCGAAGCTTCGCGACCGGATGGAGGAGGGGGTGCGCGGCGTCTGGATGGACACCCGCCGCAACGACATCACCGATTCCGTGGTCTACACGGGGATTCAGAAACTCCTCGGCGAGGAACGCCGCGTGCTGATGCTCGGGGCGCAGGAGATGTTCCGCGTGCGGATGTGGGACCAATTGCCGATCAAGCGCTGTCCCTGGGATCATCTGATCGGCGGCCGCCGCTATCCCATGGACTGGACCGGCGACTGCGCCTATGACTGGGACGAACTGAAGTGGCACGTGCGCGCCATCACCAATCAATACGGCAGCCTGCGCGGCTACAACTACATCACCAGCGATTCGATGGGCAAGGACTGGAAGGTGCAGGCGCGCTGGCTGCAGTTCAGCGATTTCATCGCCTTCTCCCGCTCGCACACCGCCAAGCCCTGGGACGGCGGCCTGCAGTCGGCGAACATGGCCGACCTGATCCGTTACGACAAGGTGGCGGAGAAGACCGAGTGGACGGACAACCTGGAGGCGGGCGACCGCCCGACCGCGGAGGCGAGCATCCGCAAGCACCACCTGCTCCGCTACCGGCTGATCCCCTACCTCTATTCTCACGCGCTGCTCAATTACCGCACGGGGATGCCGATCTGCCGCCCGATGCTGCTGGCGTTCCCCGACAACCCGGCCTGCAATGCCGACCAATGGCCGTACCAGTACCTCTTCGGCAGCGAACTGCTCGTCGCGCCGGTCTGCGCCGACACGGCCGTCATGCCGATCTACTTGCCGGCCGGCCAGCGCTGGCTGGACTGGTGGGACGGCACGGTCTACGAGGGCGGGCAGACGCTCTCCTACGACACCTCCGATGTCGAGAAACTCCCGCTCTTCCTCCGCGAGGGCGGTATTCTCGCGATGCAGGATGAATGCCAGTGGATTGAATCCGGCAAAACCCCGGACCCGCTGACCGTGACGCTCGTCCCGCCCGCCGAGGGGCGCACGGCACGGTTTGACCTGCTCGAAGACGACGGCGTCTCGCTGCGCTATCAGAAAAGCGAGGTGGCTTGCACACCCATCATATGCCGGCGTGAAGGGCCTCAGGTGATCGTCGAGATCGGCCCGGTGGCCGGCAGCTACCGTGGCCAGCCGGAACTCCGCGGCTACACGCTGGTCCTGCGTGGCCCCGGCGGCACGCAGACGGTGTCGGTGCCGCCGGCGCCGCTGGGGGAGAAGCGCTTGATCAACTGTTGTTGAATGCCTGCGACATAACCCATGACCCTCTCCGTCTCTGTGGCCAATCGAACTGCCGGATGTAGGATCAACAACGAAGCAGACAGACCAATTATGATACAACCAAATATGATATCGGAGAAATAACAACATGCGAACGATCCATAACCTCGACTGTGGCTGGCGGTTCCGGCGCGGCGACATCGACCAACTCAAAACCCCCAACGGCCTGATCCACTGGCGGCCGCGCATGCATTTGACGAAGAGCGGTTGGTGCCATCCGCCGAGCATGCCGGATTTCGACGACGCCGATTGGCGCGCCCTCGACCTGCCGCACGACTGGGCGGTCGAGGGGCTGCCCGACCCCGATCCGGCCGTGGACTGCCGCTTGCCAACAGCCTGTTGCGCCTCCGGGCGGAGGGCGGCGCGCGTCTGCTCGGCGTCCACAACGGCGACCCTGCCTTCATCGACGCCGAGCAGGCCGACCGTGTCCGTCTCTTCAACGGCCTCGCCCTGGCGGTGGTCTTTGACGACGGGCGCGACCGCGCCGGAGCTGTGCGTTGAAACGGACGGGCTGGCGGCGGCCCGGATCGGAATCGCACAGGGCGATCTCGACACAAGCGGAAAAATTCAGAAGGTTCTATGAGTGAGACAATCGAAATCCCGACCCGTTTACCCACCATCGTCATCGCCGGCCACAACCACTTCGACCCGACCTGGCGGCGTTGTTTCGAGCGCCCGGCGGCTATGTCCAATGCATATAACAACAACTGACACGGAGGTATATTAGCCATGACGCAAGCAACCGAGAAGACGCAAGCAATCGAGATGACGCCACGCGAGCGATTCATCGCCGCGCTGGAGCGGCGCCCGCTCCAGGGGCGCGTGCCGCACTTTGAACTGGTGTTCTTCCTCACCATGGAGTGCTTCGGCAAGGTCCACCCCTGCCACCGCAACTATGGCCAGTGGGGGCAGATGCAGGAGGCCGAGCGCGAACTGCACCGCCGCGACATGGCGCAGCTCTATGTCGACACCGCCGAGCGCTTCGAGCACTCGGCGATCTTCATCCACGCCACCCCCTGGGGCGTCGAGGAGGCCGTCCGCGTTGCCGAGCAGATCCGGCGCATCAGCGGCGACCGCTACTTCCTCATGGCGCACGGCGACAACACCTTCGGCATTCCCGATGGCAACGCGATGGTCGCCTTCTGCGACCGCATCGCCGACGAGCCGGAGAAACTTGAGGAGGATGCCGCTCGCATGGTCGACGGCACCCTCGCGGAAGGGGAAAAAGCGCGTCAGGCGGGTGTCCTCGACGGCTTCGCGCTGTGCTGCGATTACTGCCTGAATCAGGGCCCCTTCTTCAGCCCGAACCAGTTCCGCCAGTTCGTCACCCCCTACCTGAAGCGGCTGATCGCCGGCTACCGGCAGCAGGGCTTCTACACCATCAAGCACACCGACGGCAACATCATGCCGATCCTCGACCAGTTGGTGGAGTGCGAACCGCACGCCCTGCACTCGATCGATCCGCAGGCCGGCGTGGATATTGCCGAGGTCAAGCGGCTGGTGGGGGACAAGGTCTGCCTGATCGGCAATGTCAACTGCGGCAAACTCGACAGCGGCACGGATGAGGAGGCGATCGAGAGCGCCCGCTACGCCCTCCGGCACGGCATGCCGGGCGGCGGCTACATCTTCTCCACCTCGAACTGCATCTACACCGGCATGCGCCTGGCGCGCTACGAGCTGATCCTCGATGTCTGGCGTCGGGAGGGGAACTACCAATGAAGTCATTAGCATCCCATAGAAATCCTAATCGTAATCTTAATCCTAATCGTAATCGACTGCCCCGGAAAGGATTACGATTATGATTACGATTACGACAAACCCCTACGGAACTGCAGATGCGCCCCGCCCCGACAGGCTCCTTCTAAACATGCTGGCTTTGGAATAGGAATCCGGTAGTGTAAACAAGGTTTACGGCAAAAGGATAAAAAGGAGAGAACCCTAGATGCACAGCAAGCAAGACAAGACGATTATCCGGGATTTGGCAAAACAGGTCGCCGAGGTGGCCGCGCTACCGGTGCAGGAGGAGAAGCGGGCACTGTGGCGCCGCCTCAACGGGCTGCGTCCGGTGCGGCCCATGGTAATGGTTGACCAGGTGTGCTGGAACGAGATGAACGTGGGCGACGAGCTCACGCTGCGGTGCGCGGACGACGAGTGCCGGGGCTACGAGGACTGGCTCCGGAAGACCCTCTACCAGTGGCGGCATTTCCCCGTGGACATGGTGGTCGAGCCCTTCGTGCGGGTCGGGAAGGCGATCGATAACACCGGCTTCGGCGTGCAGGCGAAGGAAGAGGTTGCCGTGGGAGATCCCACCAACAGCGTCGTGGGGCACCACTATAGCAACCAGTTCACAACCGACGCTGATCTGGACAGGATCCGCATGCCAATGATCAGCCATAACGAGAAGGAAACGGCCCGCCGGCTCGACGTGGCGCACGGCCTGTTCGACGGACTCTTGGAGATATTCCCCCAGGGCGCGGATCCGTACCTTTCGGTCTGGGACCCGATCAGCGGCTGGATGAGCGTCGAGGAGGCGCTCTACGCCCTCGTGGACCGGCCCGAATACATGGCCGAACTGGTGAGACGCCTGGTGGCCGGTTACCTGTCCATGCTCGACCAGTGCGAGGCACAGGGACTCCTGTGCCAGCGGCAGTCGCTCATCCACTGCACCGGCGCGTGGACCGACGACCTGCCCGCGGCCGGCTTCGATCCGGCGAAACCGCGGACCCGGGATCTCTGGATGTTCGGCCTCGCCCAGATGCTTTCCACAGTCTCGCCGGCCATGTTCGACGAGTTCGAGATCGAGCCGTGCAGGCCGATCTTCGAGCGCTTCGGCCTCGTCTACTACGGCTGCTGCGACCCGCTGCACCTCAAGATGGCGCAGGTGCGGAAGATCCCTAACCTGCGCAAAGTCTCCATGAGCCCGTGGGTGGACGAGGAGGTCGGCGCCGCAGCGATCGGGCGGGACTTCGTCTACTCGCGCAAGCCCAGTCCGGCCCTTCTGGCGTGGGGCCGCTTTGACGCGGACGCGGTGCGGCAGGACCTGGTGACGACACGGCAGGCGTGCGATCGGCATGGTTGCCCGCTGGAGTACATCCTCAAGGACCTCAGCACAGTGCGCTACGAGCCACAGCGGCTGTTCGAGTGGGCGCGGATCGCGATGGAGGTGGCCGGCGCATGACGCCCGACCGATCCATCTCAACAACCACGTTGAAATCACCGACAGGTTTAAGCTGATTCAGTCAGAAGGAACAGAACTTTGTCGAGAAACCATGAGCAAAGGAGTGTCAAGCGATGATTAGTTGGAACATGAAGAGGACAGTAGCGATCGTTGCGGCTGCAATCGGCCTCTGCGGCCAGTGCCTGGCCTTGACCCCGGCCGGATCCCGGTTTGATTGCACCAAGCCCGATCACCGGGACTACACGCCGGGCTGGACGGCCCGCCACCAGAGCTTCAACGCCATCGCCGCCAAGGGCGATGTGGACCTCGTCTTTATCGGGGACTCCATTACGCAGGGCTGGGAGCGCGAGGGGGCGGCAACGTGGAAGAAGTACTACGGCCAGCGCAAAGCTGCCAACTTCGGCATCGACGGCGATCAGACTCAGCATGTCCTTTGGCGCATCGACCACGGCAACTTTGACGGTATAAAACCCAAGCTCATCGTCATCATGCTGGGCACGAACAACGCCGGCCATAACACGCCGGGGGAAGTCGCCGAGGCCATGGGGCTCATCGTCAAGCGGCTGCGGGAGAAACTGCCCGGCACCCGACTGCTGCTCCTCGGGATTTTCCCCAGCGGCTTCAAAGCCGACGACACGCTCCGCGCGGCCAACACCAAGGCCAATGCGGAATTCAGCAAGCTGGCCGACAACAAGTGGATCCACTACCTGGACATCGGCCGGGAATTCCTGGCGCAAGACGGGACGATCTCGCCCGAGATCATGCCCGACGGGCTGCATCCCAATGCCAGGGGCTACGAGATCTGGGCCAAAGCCATCGAGGCCAAGGTGACCGCGTTGATGGAAAGAGAATAATGAGCCTGAAGAATCAGCAAGAGTGATGACCAGGATCATGGCGAAGCAAAACATTTCGCAAACGGACAAATGTAACGCGGATGCGGCGTCGGAGCGCAAGGCCGCCGGGCCGTCGACGCTTTTGCCTGGCCGTGCCGCCAAGGCCCTGGAACTCGCGGCGTTCGGCGTGATACTGGCTTTGTTCGTGACCACCCAGGTGCGGTGCTTCACGCCGGCCCACATCGAGGTCGACATCGACGCCTACGTCTGGCTGGCAAAGCGGATGGCCAACCTCCAGCCGCTGTCGGTTGAGCCCGAGCCGTTCCGCTTTCACGGGCACCCCTACGTGCAAACGCCCGACGGCAAGGTGACGGTCAAGTACGCCCCCGGCGGGCCGGCGGCGATGGCGGTGGCGTACCGCCTGGTCGGGGACAAGGGTGTGTTCCTGGTCAGCCCGATCGCCGGCGGGCTGGCCCTGATAGGCGCGTACCTGCTCTTTGGTGCATGGATGGGACCCCTTGCGCGGATGCTGGCCCTTGCCACGCTGGCCGGCCACGAGATGTTTCAGTTCTTCTCGTCCTATCCGCTGACGCACGCCCTGGATGCCTGCATGGTCGTCTGGGGAATGTACTTCCTCACCAGATGGTCCGCGCGCGCTGACATGCGCTCTGCCGTCGGGGTCGGGCTTTGCCTGGGCTACGCCGCGTGCATCCGCCACACCAACGTGATGTTGGGAGCGTGCGTGCTGGCGGCCGTTGTCGCCGTGCTCGTCAGGAGGCCGAGGCCGTGGCGGTCGGCGTTGGTCATGACCGCGACCTACGCTGTCTTCCCTGCGGCCATGGCCGTCTACAACACCCTGCTCTTCGGCCGTCCATGGATCACCGGCTACGCCCTGTCCGATGAGCAGGGCGCGTTCGCCCTCTCCATGCTTGCCGGCAACTTCCAGAACTTCCTGACTAACGCCGTGGTCAACGTCTACCTGCTCACGCTGCCGCTGGGCCTGTTGGGGGCGATGATGCTCGGCCCGGTGCGTCAGAGGGCAATCAACACGCTGTGGGTCGTGCCGGCGCTGGTTCTGTACGGCTGCTACTACTGGTATGTCCCCTACGGGGGCTTCTTCCGGTTCGTGCTGCCCGTGCTGCCGGCGCTCGTCGGGCTGTCGTATGCCCTGCTTGACGGTGTGAAGGCCGGGCGAGGCGGCCGTCTGACCGGCATGGCGTTGCTGGCGGCGGTGATGTTCGCCCACTCCTGGCAGGCTGATGCTGCCAATCTCGCCGGCCACAGCGTGCCTCAAGTAGCAGCCGCCCAGGTCATGGCCGCCAACCGGGCCAAGGGCGTCATCGCCGCCGACGCGGTCATTTTCACCCGCGACCGTTTCACCACGTGCCTCCCGACGGAGCGGAACTACGTGGTCTACGATCTGGACGCCTTCTCGCAGCGCTACGGGCACGACGCGTTCCCCGAGCCAAGAGACTACGACCTGTCGTGGGCCCAGCGCGGGCGCATACCGCCGCGCCGCCAGCCCAGCCGCACGGCCGAGTTCCGGCAGTTCTACGAGGGCAAGACCGACAAGGACTTGGCCGCCCTGAGGGACGACCTGATCCGCCGTTACCTCGACCAAGGCAGGCAGGTGGTTGCCCTGCTTCCGGTCAATGGCAACTCGCCCGGCAAGAACCCATTTGCGCCGGCGTTCATGATTGAGCCGCTGACGACTTTCGAGGTGGAGGTCCCTTACCTCAATGGCAAGTTCAACGGCTTGAGCGCCTGGTGTTTCTACGCCGTACGGCCGGCATGTGCCACGGCGAGCGGATGCATCCGGTGACAACGATTGCCGGACTGGGCACCTCTTCGGGGAGCGCTGCAGCAGCGGATGGGCGTCTATCTTGTGAGGTTTCGGCAAGGTACGCATATCACAAGGTAAATATACGCAAAGGTTCTGTGGATTACACGCTGTATATTGCACTCATTGAAAGGGGACAACCGATGAAGACAGTGACGGCCAGCGATGACAGAACCCGGGTGATGGGCAATGGCGCAGGGAAGACCGCAGGCTTGACGCCCCGCGAACGATTTCAGCGAGTGATGGCGTTTGAGAAACCCGAGGGCCGGCTTCCGATGGTCGAATGGGCGGCCTGGTGGGACAAGACCACGGACCGTTGGAAGACCGAAGGTCTCTCGGCCGATCTGGACTGGGAGGGTACCCTGCGGCATTTCGGGCTCGATGTGCTGGTCTGCGTTGGCGCCTCCCCTCATAGCGATGTTATCCAAAGTCAGGCGGACTACGACCGAATCAAGTCCGGTCTTTTTCCCGAGGAGAATATCGCCGGCGCGGTGCGGCATGCCGTCAGTTTGCGCGAGCGGCACGAACGGGGCGAGGTGATCATCCGGATCTGGCTCGACGGGTTCTTCTGGTATCCCCGCCGCCTGTTCGGGATCGAGAACCATCTCTTTGCTTTCTACGATCATCCCGAGCTGATGCACCAGATCAACCGCGATTTGACGGCGTTCAACATCAAGTGCCTGAACGCCGTTCTGGACGTGCTGACTCCGGATATGGTCGGCTTTGCGGAGGACATGTCTTACAACAATGGGCCGATGCTTTCCAAGGAGGCATTTGACGAGTTTCTCCTCCCGTACTACCGGCAGGTGGTGCCGGTGGTTAAGGCGCGGGGTGTGCCGGTCCTGGTCGACACCGACGGTATGCTGGAGGACATGATTCCCTGGCTGCTCGATGCGGGGATGGACGGCATCTATCCGCTGGAACGTCAGTCCGGCGTGGATGTGGCCCGGATCCGGAAGAACTACCCGCGCCTGCTGATGATGGGCGGGTACGACAAGATGGTGATGGACAAGGGGGAGGCCGCCATGCGGGCTGAATTCGAGCGACTGCTGCCGGTCATGCGCACGGGCGGCTTTGTCCCCTCGGTGGATCATCAGACGCCGCCCGGTGTGAGCCTGGAAAACTACCGAACCTACATCCGGCTTTTCGGCGAGTATGCGGCGCGGGCGTGCGAGCGTGCCGGCTAGCAATTCGGGGGGGCATAGGGGTCACCCATGCCGGTGTTACCGGTTATGCCCAGACGTTGGAGTGCGTCCATTGCTTCACTCAGCGGGAGCTCCATGCGATGCGCCACGTCGCGTATCGTCAACCGTCCCGCCCGGTATTGTTGTGCCAGGAAAAGGTCGGTTGCCACGGCATCAAATCCGCCGCCTTGATAAAGACGCAGCGCCGCGTCTTCGCCCTTGGTCGTGCGAATGTTCGTCTCAATCACGGTGATATGTCCGTCCCTAATGTTCTGCTTGATGCGTACGGCATCCGGCAGGTGAGCGGCTTGATCCACATACATGGTGTCAAGTCACAGGGGCCATAGGATATAGAGGACGGGTGGTATCATGTGACGGCGCGGGGGCTTGAATTGAGTCTGTACGTTCATTTGAAATCCGGACGAGAGATGTCCGAGAAGAGGAGAGGATTCCGGGGACAGGCACCTGCAGGGCACCTGCAGGTTTCGCCGCCGCCGCCGCAAACGAACTCTGGTTGAGGGTGTGAAAATGATGTAGAGTCTTGGGGACACCGAAATGGAGAAACCAATCGAAAGGAGAATCGGTATGACTAGCTCAAACGTCTCGTTGAAAGACCGCGACATCCTGCGTCGGCTCGGTGCCGAGTTGGCGGCAGCGGCCGCCGACCCCGTGAACGACACCCGGCGCGAGGTGCACCGCCGGGTTGATCGGATGGAACCGGGCCGGCCCTCGATCATGTTCTACCAGGAGCCCTGGAACGAGCTGAACGTCGGGGGCGAGCTGGACCCCCGCTGCGAGGATGAGTTCCTGCGCGGCATCGAGCGCGGGATCCGGATGACCCTCTACAAGTGGCGGAACCACCCCGGCGACCTGGTGGTCGACGCGGCGGTCGACGTCGCCCGCTGCGTGCAGGATACCGGCTTCGGCATCGCCGAGGACGTGGACATTGTGCGCACCGAGGCGGACAGCGACGTGGTGTCCCGCCACTTCCACATCCAGATCCGGGACGAGGCCGACATTGCCAAGATCAAGACGCCCCGGGTATCGCACGACGCCGCGGCCACGCAGGAACGCTACGAGAAGGCGGTGTCCGCCTTTGACGGCGTGCTCAAGGTGAACCTGTGCACGCCTGCCCCCTTCGGCTGGTTCGCACCGTGGGACGAGATCGTGCGCATGACCGGCGTTCAGGAGGTCCTGACCGACATGATCGACCGGCCGGAATACGTGCACAAGCTGGTCAGCCATTTCGTGGACTGCTGGCTGGCTCGGCTGGACCAGTATGAGAGCCAGGGCCTCCTGGACACGCCCGCGAGCGAGATGACGGTAGGAGGGGCGGCGCAGATCTTCTCCGAGGTGTCGCCCGCGATGCACGACGAGTTCGCGCTCCAGCACGAGGCGCGCTACTACCGGCGCTTCAAGCGCGTCCACTACGGCTGCTGCGAACCCCTGCACCACAAGGTGGACATCTGCGCCCGGAACCTCCCGAACCTGTACCAGATTTCCATGAGTCCCTGGGCGGATTTCGCGGTCGGTGCCCGCACCGTCGGCCGCCGCTTCATCGTCGGATGGAGGCCGAACCCGGCCTTCCTCGCCATGGACCGGTGGGATCCGGACCTGGTGCGGCGCGATATCATGGAGAAGCTCGCCATCGCCCGGGAACACGGCTGCACGGTCGCGATCTGGGTGAAGGACCTCAGCACGGTGCGGCACGAGCCTTGGCGGCTGACCGAATGGGATCGCATCGCCCGGGAATGTGTGGGTGCCTGATACGGCCGGGAATCAATATGAAAAAAGTCCGAGGGGCACTCGGCATTATCAACCGCCCGAGCGGCGGGGACGTTAAACACACTTGGAGAGAGAAGATGACATCACGTGAACGGATAAAGCTTATTATTTCAGGAAAATCAGCGGATCGTTGCGGGTTCTGGATGGGTAATCCTGTTGGGGCGACCTGGCCGATCTATCATCACTATTTTGGCACCCGCACAGAGGAGGAGCTGCGGCAGAAACTCGGCGATGATTTTCGTTGGATCTGTCCGCAGTTTTTCCCTGATGTCTATCGTGATCCACAGGGACACGACATGTTTAGCGTAGGCCTAAATAAGGAGCGGCATGGCCAGGCAGGGCCTTTCGCCAACTGCGAGGACGTGCGTGAGCTTGAGAACTTCCCCTGGCCTAACCCGGATTATCTGAATTTCGACGCCTGCCTGGCCGCGCTGGACAACGCCGGCGATGTGTACCGGGCGAGTGGGTTCTGGACGTGTTTCTATCACAACGTTATGGATTTGTTCGGCATGGAGGACTACATGGTGAAGATGTACACGAATCCGGATGTCGTGCATGCCGTTACCGACCGGGTTTGCGGCTTTTATTACGAGGCCAATGAACGGTTTTTCAAGCTCGCGGGAAACCGGGTGGACGGGTTTTTCTTTGGCAACGATTTCGGCACACAGTTGGATCTAATCTGTGGTCCCGATCAGTTCGACGAGTTCATTCTGCCCTGGTTCAAGCGGTTTACGGAACAGGGCCACCGGTGGGGGCATCAGGTTATCCTGCATTCCTGCGGTGCCATTCATCGCGTGATTGATCGGCTTATTGAGTCCGGCGTGGACTGCCTGCATCCGCTACAGGCCTTGGCGCACAACATGGATGCCGACACGCTGGCGCGTGACTTCAAAGGAAAAATCTCCTTTATGGGCGGCATCGACACCCAGCATTTGCTGGTTCACGGAACGCCTGCGGATATCACGGCCGAGGTGCGACGTGTCAAAAAACTGCTGGGACCTGGCTTGATCGTGAGCCCCAGTCATGAGGCATTATTGCCTAATGTGCCTCCTGCCAATCTAAAGGCGATGGCCGAGGCGGCGGTGGAGTAAGACGGAATTGATGTCCACGATCAAAACTGTCTCCCTGTCCAATGAGAAGAACGCGCTGAGCCGGGTTGACATCCCGACTCAATCTTGATGTGATGCACGCTACTTCCACTGTAGCATGTATTTCTGCCAGATCAATTGTGTATCAGAGATGGAAGATGGTATTGGCTTAGAAAATGTTCAATGAAACAACAGTAATCAAGGATCAAAACAAGGAATCATCGCATGCCTAAGATCACCCTGCTCGGAGCCGGTTCCGGCTTCACCCAGCCGCTTTTCACCGACATCCTGAATGTCCCGGGGCTCGACGAAGGCGTCATCGGCCTGGTCGACACCGATGCCAGCCGACTGGAGATCGGCGTCCAGCTCATCCGACGCATCCTCGACCTGCTGGGCAAGACGCGCTGGAAGATCCAGGCGTCGACGGACCGTCGCAAGGTGATGCGGGGCACCGACTACCTGATCAGCACTATCGAGGTCGCCGGCGTGCAGTGCGTACGCCACGACAACGACATCCCGATGAAGTACGGCATCGACCAGTGCATCGGCGACACCATCGGGCCGGGCGGGGTGATGAAGACCCTGCGCACGCTGCCGACCTTCCTGGGGATTCTCGAGGATGCCAGGAAGCTCTGTCCCGCGGCGCTGATCATGAACTACACCAATCCCATGTCGATGATGAGCCTGGGCGCGCTGCGCGTGACGGACCAGCCCTACGTCGGCCTCTGCCACTCGGTGCAGGCCAACTCGCGCTCGATCGCCGAGGTCCTCGGCGTGCCGTACGAGGAGCTGGAATGGCAATGCGCGGGCATCAACCACCTGGCGTGGTTCACCACGCTGCGCTGGCGCGGGCACGACATGCACACCCGTCTGCGCGCCGCCGTCCTGCGCCCCGAGATCATCGAGACCTTCCCGGTCCGCACCGACCTGGTCGCCAACCTCGGCTACTGGTCCACCGAGGGCTGCGGCCACTTCTCCGAATATGTGCCCTACTACCGCAAGCGCAAGGACCTGATCAAGAAGCACTGCCGCGGCGGCATCCTGGGCGGCACGAGCTTCTATGCCGACAACTGGCCGGGCTGGCGCGAGGCCACGGACCGGATCCGCCGCGAGATGGCCGAAGGCACGCGCCCCATCAGCCTGGCACGCGGCCACGAATACGCCTCCGACATCATCGAGGCGCACCTGTTCGACCGCAAGAAGGTCATCTATGCCTCGGTGAAGAACACCGGGCTCATCACCAACCTGCCGCAGGCCGGCGTGGTGGAGGTGGCGACGCTGGTGGACAAGCGCGGCTTCCTGCCCACCTACCACGGCGAGCTGCCGGAGCAGTGCGCGGCGCTCTGCCGCTCCAACATGGCCGTGTTCGAACTGGCCGTGCAGGGCGTGCTCAACCGTGACCGCGAAGCCGTGATCCACGCCATGATGCTGGACCCGCTCTCCGCGGCCGTCTGCTCGCTCGGCGAGATCCGCTCCATGGCCGAGGACCTGTTCGTTGCTTCCAAAGACTTCATTCCCGCCTGGTGCGCCAAGCCGAAAACCGTGGCCGTCCCGGGCGGCTATCCGCCGGTGACCGATTTCGTGCGTACGCCGCGCATCAGTAAGGTCCTGCCGCACCAGCCGGTCGCCGAGCTGAAGTATCCGGCCAACCTGAAGAACCTCAGCTTCAAGTCCCACGCCTTCGGCGACGACTTCTGCAACCGCCACGCCGAACTGGAAAAAGCCGGGGCCGCGCTGGTCTACTACGCCGCCAGGTTCCACTGCGAGACGGCGATGCCGCTCGACGTGCTGCTGGGCTACGACGGCCCGGTGAAGGTGTGGATCGATGGCAAGGAAGCCTACGCCGATCCCAAGGGCTCCATTCCGGCGGCGGCGGACAAGGCCAAGGTGAGCATCACGGCGGCCAAGGGCGGGCACGAGGTGCTCGTGGCCCTCGACTCCGACGGCGGCAAGGCCGGCGGCATCCGTCTGCGCTTCGAGCGCCGCAACCTGACGAAACAGGAGATCATTTATGGGCTGTCGCCGTCCGGCCGACCGGCCATCGAGGGCGCCGCGGGCTTCGAGAGCAAGGGCGCCGAGGTCGTCTCCTCCATGTCCGCCCTTGCCGGACACAAGGTGCAGAAGGAACACAAGCGGAATGCCAGAAATTAGAGCCCGGCGAACGAGCGCGAACTGCACCATTACTGCCTGATGAAGACGGATGGCTTCGCACAACAGGAGACGATACGATGACGTCGAACAGCGCAGTTGCGCTTGACATATCCGGGGTTTTACCGCCGGGATGCTTGTACGCCCGGGGTCGCTTCGCGTTTAATCTTCAGTCGATGCTCCCGGAGGGGCGCCTGCGGATCGCGGTGCGGCAGTGGGGGCGGGTGTGGCTCAACGGCGTGCCGCTGGGCCAGCTCTATGTCCGCTGCCACGCGGACGAGTGGCGCTATCAGGAGTTTGACCTGCTGCCGCACCTGCGCGCCGGGCGCAACGTGGTGGCGGTGCTGTTGCATAGCGTGGGAGCGCCGGGAATCCCTATCCCGGGAGTTCCACCCCGGCAGTCGATCCTGATGCGCGCCGCAGGGGCGGCCGGAGCCGCCGACTTCTCCGCAGTGGACGGCTGGCGCTTCGCCCCGGCCGACGAGTTCCTGCCCGCGCCGCGTCACAACGACCTGATTGGCCACGAGGAGCTTCGCGACTTCCGCCGGGAGGAACCGGAATGGCGACTGGAGTCCTACGATGACAGTGGTTGGCGTTCGGCCTCGCCCTGCCGCCAGGCACCGGCAACGTTCCTGCCCGCGCCGCACCGGCCGTTGTGCGAGGAGATCCACGTTCCGTCCCGGATCGTCGAACAGGGCCGGTATTGCCCGGCCTGGGCGGCGCAGTCGTTCCCGCCCTCGCCCCGCCATGCCTGGTGGCGCGTTTGCCCGGAGTCCTCCGCCACGCCCCTGCAATTCTTCCACGGCTATCGCCTGGGCTCCCGGCTGCTGGTGGATGGCCAGGAGCAGGAGCTGCCGCTTTTCCCGCGCATGGACTGGGTTGTACTCTATGGCTCGACTTTCCTGGAGGCGTCGGAGAGGGGCCATGAGATCGTCGGCTCC
>Ga0194062_1000171_pt1 | contig 26888 bp, 23 predicted proteins | sample SepL2225m_MetaG_FD_155481 | JGI IMG/M metagenome (GOLD analysis project Ga0194062, IMG submission 155481) | Anoxic zone freshwater microbial communities from boreal shield lake in IISD Experimental Lakes Area, Ontario, Canada - Sep2016-L224-25m | ecosystem: Environmental > Aquatic > Freshwater >... | reverse complement strand
CCATATAATAATGGAGTGCTGTTAAAGTATCCTGCTGTCCATAAAATATACCCGCCATTCTTTCAAGAAATATGCCGGTTATGACCGTGTCATTTTTCTGTCGGGCAAGGTCGAGGCCATGCCTGCATGATGCCATGGCGTTTTTATAATCTTTAAGATAGATTTCGACCGAAAACATAGAACCATCGACCCGCATCATTCCCATTGTATCTTTGAGCAAACCAAAAAGCTGGCCTGAAGCCAGAAGGAAACGGACAGCGGAAGCATATTTATGCTTTTCGCTGAAATATTTTCCCATGCGTAAATAGGATTCTGCCTTCCCTTCAGTGTAAGAAATCTCTATCGACCGCTTTAATACCTGGTATGCAACCGTAAAATTTTGCTCAGGCGTCAAGGTATCCGCCTTAAGAGAAGATATTAGCTGATCGATTAGGCTGAGTTCTTTTTCCCTTCCGGAAGGCTTGACACTGCTGTTAAAGTGCGCGAAAAGCCCTGATGGCAGCAAAACCGGGATCAGCAGGATCAGTAAAACAGTATTCCATCGTTTGTATTCCATCAATAGGAAAGTGTTGGGCCGCTCAAATATAAGAAAAACCCACCACTATTTAACTAATTTTCCGGGTTTTCAGAAGAAGGCTGTTACTGACGACCGAAACCGATGAGAACGCCATGGCAGCACCGGCAATCATAGGGTTTAACAGGAAACCGGTCAAGGGGTAAAGTATCCCGGCGGCTATAGGAATGCTGAGGATATTATAAAAAAAAGCCCAGAACAGGTTCTGCCTGATGGTCCTGACCGTTTGCCTGCTGATCTTCAAGGCCATCGCCAGTTTTACGAGATCGCCTTTGAGCAGGATGACCTGGGCCGATTCAATAGCAATATCGGTTCCGGTTCCCATGGCAATACCCACGTCGGCAAGCGCAAGCGCAGGGGAATCGTTGATTCCGTCGCCAACCATACCGACCTTGTATCCTTTATTCCGGGCAGACCGGATATATTCCGATTTTTCGGCCGGAGAAGCTTCGGCTTTAAAATAGTCAATCCCTGCTTTGGAAGCGATCTGCGAACTCACCGCGACACTGTCGCCCGATAGCATATGCACTTCCATTCCCAGGTTCTTCAGCTCTTTGACCGCTGCAGCCGAACCCGGCTTGATACTGTCGCTGACAGCCGCAACTGCCACCACTCCCGTGCCTCGGGCAATCTGCACAACCGAGAAGGCCTGATTCCTGAGTAACAGTTGATATTCTGCAAGTTCTTCTGATATGCTGCAGCCTTTGCTTTCAACATAAGTCGGACTTCCGATATGATACAGTTTCCCGTCATACCGCCCCGAAACTCCTTTCCCCGTTGTACTTTCAAAGTCCCCGACAGAAGCCGGTTTGTTCCCGGGTATTTCGAAAAACGCGGTCAGAGCCCGTGCATACGGGTGTTCCGATCGCCATTCAATAGCTGACACGGCAGCTGAGATCACAGCCTTTTCTTGCTGCCCGTATAATGCTTCTTCATCCCATTTTATCTCACTTACACCGGGCTTGCCGGTAGTGACGGTTCCGGTCTTATCCAGTACGATCAGATCCAGTTTACAGAAATCCTCCAGACTGCCTGCATCTTTGATCAATATGCCATGTGAGGCCGCTTTCCCCAGTCCGACAATGATGGCTGTAGGTGTGGCAAGACCCAGGGCGCACGGACAGGCAATGATCAGAACGCTCACTGCCGTAGTAATGGCATGAGAAAACCCCATACCCGGAAAAATGAACATCCAGCTGAGAAAGGTCACAACAGCGATACCTATAACCACAGGGACAAAGACTGAAGCGATGCGGTCGACGGTTTTCTGCACAGGCGCTCTGCTGCCCTGGGCTTCCTGAACCAGCCTTATGATCTGGGCCAAAACGGTCTGCTCCCCTACCTTTTCGGCCAGCATCAGCAGGCTGCCGGTCTGGTTCAGAGTGGCGCCTATCACCGTGTCGCCTGTTTTTTTTGCCTGCGGAAGACTTTCACCCGTGATCATGCTTTCATCAACAAAGCTTTCACCTTCGGTCACCTGTCCGTCGACAGGGATCTTCTCTCCCGGCCTGATCACTACGATATCACCAATCCTGACTTTTGAGATCAGCACTTCCTTCTCTTCTCCGTTTCGGATCACCCTCGCTGTTTTCACCCCCAGGTTGAGCAGCTTCCTGATGGCTGATGATGTTTTGCCCCTGGCCCTTTCCTCAAGAAAACGCCCGAGAAGAATAAAGGAGATGATCACCACGGCGGCCTCATAATACATCGAAGATCCCATCCCTTTCATCTCCGGCAAAGAAGGGATAAACGTATGGTAAAGGCTGAACAGAAAAGCGGTGCCGCTTCCCATGGCTACCAGGGTATCCATATTGGTGGTCCCGTGCCTGGCCCGCTTCCATGCGATGACAAAAAACTCCCTGCCGAACCAGAACATCACAGGACAGGATAATAAGAGCATGATCCAGTTCCTGTTTGGAAGCATGGGGATGAACATCGAAATTATAAATACAGGGGTTGCGAAAGCAAACGAAGCTACAAGGTTGATCCTTGCATTGCGTAAACGCCTGGCATCCCGTGCTTCCTCATCCGCCATCAACTCCTTATTCGTAATTAAACGGTAACCGATAGCCGAAACCGCATCCTCCAACTGTTTTACCGTAGCTTTCTCAGGATCGAACTCGACCAGAACGGTCTGATTCGCAAAATTCACATTGGCCGAAGTAACGCCATCCACCGCGGCCAGCATGCTGTTCACACTGGCAGCACAGGCAGTGCAAGACATGCCTTCTACTTTATAAATCTCCTTCAGCGCTTTCATTGGCGGGTGAAGATGGGAAAATTACAGATAAGGTTTCTTCTATCTTCGGAAATAAGACCTGTAACAGCTCCTGGTTGTTTTTCATTATCGTATTCCTCACAAGCTGCAGATGTAACTGGTATTCCGGTCTGATCTTTTTCCTTTTGCGGATGAACTGGTCGATGTAATCCATCAGTACCTGGTTGTCGTGCCAGTTACCGATCAAAATCTCCGTTTGACTCAGTTTACTTAAAATGGCATCCTGCTTCTGGTCGGTAAACACCATAGAGATGAGCGTTAGAATGGTGCCCATGGCTTTAAGATGCTTTCTTATTTCGTGAATATTTTCAGGATTGGAAGGGTAATTTCTAAGCAGGCTGATTTTTTTGGCTTTTTTTACAATAAATTTTTCAGACCTGGCTTTCAGGGTCTTCACTTTGATCTCCTGGCATAGTTTCATGATCGAGCGTTCTGCTTTATTAAGCTTCTTCTCGTCAAACTGCTGAACCACCGAAATAAACTGCTTGCTGAGCTTGTTTTCCCTTGAACGCAGGTATTTGGTAATTAAAGTCACCCCTGCTGTTGCAGATCCGGTCTTTGCAATAACGATCTGGTTCACCTGCAGTTCCCTGATCTTTCCCGAGAAGCGGAACAATGTTTTAAAAACATCGAAGGTGGCATGGTCAAATTTCTCCGGATCCAGCATCTGGAACATCTCGAGTACGGCATTGATCTTTTTCATGTCGACCCGGGTCTGGTGAATATCCCCTTCATCGCCGGTGATACTCGAGAGGTAAAGGTTCGCAAGGAAAGATGTAGTTCTTTTCTTAAAAAAACGCCAGTAAAATTCCCGGACCCTTGAGGATGTCATATGATGCTGATTATTCGGCAGAGTGCGGTTTAGGCGTGGCGGGAAGTTCCTTATGATGCGATTTTTCCGGAATTTCCTTCACCCCTTTTTCAGAGTGTTCCGCAATGGTAAAGACCTCATCGGGATGGACCTGGCCGGGAGGGGGCACATGATATGCAAGTTTATAATGCCTGTAGACTTTGTTCAATTGTTTGAGGAGCGAAATACCCTCTTTGGCCATCCGCTCTTTACGATCCCATGAAACATGCATTTCAAGCATATCCTTAGTCATGATGTTCCGGTTGTTTTTCCAGGAACGCAGGGAATTAATAAGCGAAAGATGAAACTGTGATTTCAGTAAGGAATACGGTTCCCTGGTCTGTAACAGTTTGATCCTTTTTAAATGTTGTTCGAGCCCGGAAGCAGCGCCCGGAGTTTTTCCTTCGGTGATCATGATTAATTTTTTCAGCCTGATTTCCATGATCGCCGATAAAATCCAGATGGCTTCAGTGTAAAACCCGTTTTTCATGGCATTGCCGGCTGAAATGGTCAGTTCTTTTACTGTGCTGCCTGGTTTTTTTGTCTTTCCTGCCTTAATCTTCATGGTCATGAATTCGATCCTTAATTGCAAAGATAACAATTTAATGCCTACCTTTACCGTTGATTTCAATGAATATAAACGAACATCGTGCGCCGGTTTCTCAGTTTTATCAGTATCATCATCTTAGCAGCAACACTCAGCTGTTCCAAACAAAGCGATCCTTCATCCCTGGCCTTTGTTTCGCTCACCGTCGGTGGCGTTGCACTGGGCGTTGTAACCCAGCCGAATATTCCTTCGAATGCCACCATCGTCGCATGCATGAACTCCGATATCAATCCTGCCAGCGTCAACAGCAATAGCATAAAACTTGTGAGGAGATTTGACACGGTAAATGTCGACCTCACCATTACCGTTGCGGGCAGCACCATTTCCATTGTGCCTAAAACCAATCTCGGTAATGGGATCTATTATGATCTCACGTTTTCAAATATCATAGCTACTGACGGCACTTCCATGATATATATATGGAGGGCCTTTTCCACGATCGGGGCCTTCGGCCCCCCGGGTCTTGTGGCCTACTGGAATTTTAACGGGAACACCTACGATCAGCAGGGAAATTACACAGTGAACAGCGTAACCGACCTGAACTATGCACCATCGTTCAGAAGATCGCTGGGGCAATGTGCGGCGTTTAACGGCACATCCACCCTCATCGAGGTAAGCAATGGAGACAAGCTGGTGAACACCTCCGATTTTTCCGTTTCATTCTGGGTAAAGGCAAATTCACTTTACCAGCTGGATTCCCTTGGTAAACGAAAGGGCCAGATGGTTTTCGGTGTAGGTGATGCTAAAGGCTTTGAATTCGAAATCGCTTCCGATTACAGCTCCTGTAAACTGGTAAGCTCATTTGCCCTTCCCGATGGAACAACGATTTCCGAAGAACTCGCTTTTGCGGGTGACGGCAAGACCTGGTCCAACGGGGGATTACCCGGCTGGACTTATTGCATGGACCTTAGTCCATACGGGGGTTTTGAAGCAATGGTAAAAGACCAGTGGGTTTTTGTGTGCTGTACATACAAAAGTGCCACGAAGATCAGCACCATGTATCTGAATGGCCTCAGAATGAAGGAACAGGATTTCAACAAATGGCCGGCAGGAGACCCGGCAAGGAACATCACAGGAATGAAATACGGTGGTACTGCCCCTGCAAGGGAGAACCTTTTAGCTGTCGGCTTCTTTCATTCGGCAATGTCGACCGAATTCTCAGGCACCTCCTGGGGAAATTATTATTCGCCTTATGCAAATCATTTCAGGGGCTGGCTCGACGAACTCAGGGTTTTTCAGACCGCACTCACAACCAGTGAAGTGGTAGAGATGTACTACCAGACAATGCCTTAATTTTTTTCTTCGACAAGTGTCTTGATACCCCGCATGACTTTCAAAGGCGTATCAACGATGACCATGTTATATAACCAGGCAGGCACATTTCCTCCCGGATCCACAGAGCCTTCAAGTACAGCATGAATGGTGTTTTTCCCTGAAGGTTTCAGAACCCATTTCTGCCAGTAATTCCTTATCCTTACTACTCCTTTACGTTCAGGGACCACATCGAGCAAGGGCTTGGCAAAGACGACCTTTTCGCCTGTTACCGGGTCAATCGTGATCCTCGCTTCAACACAAAGATCGCGGTCATTGAACGGCCAGGGCACGTCATACAGCAGATAATACCTCACGAGTTTATCCCGTTCTACCGACAATACCTTTATTTCCCTCACGTTTTTATCCCACCAGTCCACATTCTCGACATTCCCGATATACATGCTGAGTTTTTCCATCGTGGAATGATACTCAGTTTCTCCCCTGAAACTTTTAAATGATGAATTCTCTGACGATTTGGTATAAATCCTGATCCCGTCCTTTTCTTTTATGAATTTCCAGGACTGGGCCGAAAGACATGGTGAGTAAAGGGCCAGCAGTAAAACCGGCAACATCTTCAAAATTTTCATGTCCTTATTTTACGTTCAGGATATTGTCGAGACCCGCTATTTTAAAGGTCTTCTTGATAAAAGGGTCGCAGTCAAGAATTGAAAAGTCACCGTCTTTTGCCCGCTTTTTTCCGGCTACACAAAGCCTTATAAATGAAGATGAAATAAAGCTGACCTCTTTCAGATCGAATGCCAGGCTGAAATCGAGCAGGGGGTCTGAAATATCATTTTTTCTCAGCGAGACATATTTGGATTCAAGTTCGGAGTTCAGCTGATTGCAGAGTATCGTATCGAGCCTCCCTTTAAAAATACAGGTCAATGCTCTTTCTTCGGGGTTGAAATCAAAATCTAACATGATCGGTTTTGTTTAATTAATGGTTTTTATGATACTCCAGACTGAGATCTGCCTCATTGTATTTTTCGTCGAGATATTTACTGCTGTCGATGCTGAAAAACCGGTCATTCATTTTTCGCCTGCAAACTCTCTGGATGTTGAGAAGATGTTTCACCGTGATGTTTTCGGTGGTGATATTTTTACCGCCTGTGCCGCAGCCAAGGGTCAGTGAGGGCGACAGCATATTGAACGTTCCTCCGACTGCGCCATGTGAGGTAGGGGTGTTCACGAGGATACGCCCGGCATTGATAAGCTGGCTGAATTCGTCGATCCGATGTTCGTCGTTGGCATAAATTCCTGCGCTGTGACCTATTCCGCCAAGGTAATTCAGGTCAATACATAGTTTTATTGCCGAGTGATAATCCTTTGCTGTATAAAAGGCCAGGATCGGAGCCAGTATTTCGACCGAAAGCGGATAGTCATGCCCAACGCCATTGAGCTCAGCCAGAAGGATCTTTGTTCCCTCAGGCACGCTGATCCCTGCTTTCCGGGCAATAACCTCAACCGACTGTCCGACGATAAAAGGGCTCATGCTCATCGACTCTTTAACAACAGCTACCTTCTCAACCTTGCTGATCTCTTCAGGTGAAAGAAAATAACAGTTCTGCCGTGAAAACTCATCCCTGACCTGCTTTGCGATCTTCTCTTCAACGATCACCGACTGTTCGCTGGCGCAAACCGTTCCATTATCGAATGTTTTTGATTTGATGATGGATGAGATAGCAAAAGTAATATCGGCGCTTTCATCGATAAACACAGGCACATTGCCAGGTCCGACTCCAATAGCCGGGTTGCCCGAACTGTAAGCTGCTTTTACAAGCCCTGTTCCGCCGGTGGCAAGGATCAGGGCGACCCTCGGATGAGCCATCACCATCTGGGTGAAATCCCTCGATCCGGCAGGGATCATCTGGATGCAGTCCTCAGGCGCCCCGGCCGCCAAAGCGGCTTGATAACAAATCCGGGCCGCTTCACCAGTACTTCGGGCTGCATTGCGGTGAGCGCTGATAATGATGGGATTCCTCGTCTTCAAACAGATCAGTATCTTGTATATTGCCGTCGATGTAGGATTGGTAACAGGAGTAACGGCAAAGATCGGACCCAGAGGCTGGGCGATTTCCGAAATTCCCGAGATAGGGTCATGGTGAACAATGCCAACGGTGCGCTGATCCTTGATATCCTCATATACAAGCTGAGTCCCGATCACGTTTTTCCAAACTTTATCCTCCCAGATACCGATCCCGGTTTCCTCAACAGCCATCTTAGCCAGGCTTACCCTGGCATTCAGTGCGGCCTTGTAAACCGCTTCAACCACCTTGTCGGTCTGCTCCTGTGTGAACTCCTGGAATTCAGCAGCGGCATAAATCGCCCGCTCAAGAATATCGTTTGCTTTGTCTGTCAGGTTTTCTGCCATTTTTACCCGTCTTAATTATTATCTAGGATTGTATTTTCCTGAAAAAAGGAGTGCAAATGTATTGATTTTTTTTTTGCCGCTAAATCAGGTCCCTTAATTTTCATCGCATTGGTCTATCCCTGTCGATTGCATGATAAAAAATTCAAAGAATAAAGGATCATGTAAAAAACTTCCGTACTTTGGTTCTCGCAGAAATTCGTACATAACGAAATACTTAATCCATCGGAATATGGTATCATTCAATCTCAGTCCCGACGAAAAAAAATTCACGGCGACTTTCAAAGGCCGGCTTGACACGCTCGCCATTCAGAAAATGAGTGAAATAATACAGCTCAACCTGCCCGTGACAGATGAAGGTTCCGGCATGAATATCATCTTTGACCTGAAGGATGTTGACTATATATCCTCATCCTTCATCAGGATTTGTGTAAACGTGGCAAAACAGGCAGGTCCCGGAAGATTTTCCATCCTTCACTGTCAGCCATTTATCCTTAAAACATTTCAGTTATCGGGCCTCGACGAGATCCTGAAAGTGTCGTAAAACGGGCTCAGGAACGAAATCACATTCCTTGCGAGGTAATCGGTGTTATACCCGCCTTCCATCACGATGAGGGTGGGTATCTTCAATTCGGCGATCAGGCATTCTGCAAGTCGGGAATATATTTCCGAAGATAAGCTGAAGTTCCCAAGCTGATCCTTTTCAAACGTATCAACCCCCAGGGAAATAACAAGATAGCTAGCCCCGAATTTCTGCAATAATGCAACTGCATCACCGAACACCCTGAAATAGACTTCGTCGTTAGTGCCCGAGGGAAGCGGAAAATTGATATTTCTTGATGTGTTTTCCGTATCAAACCCGGTAAGATAAGGGTAGGAATGATCCGGGTCTCCATGTATCGAAATCAGCAGTATATTTTGAAGGCGCTGAACAATATCCTGGGTGCCGTTTCCATGATGGAAATCAAGGTCGAGAATACCCACTCTGCCGGTTCCTCCACCCCGGAGCTCACCACGGTCCTGCAGGTATTTGGCTGCCAGGGCTGCATTGTTTATAAAGCAATAACCACCGGCAAAATCATAGCCTGCATGATGACCTGGAGGGCGGCACAACGAAAACACATACGATTCACCATCTAAAAGATATTTTGCCCCGGTAAGTGCTGTAAATCCTGAATATTTCGCAGCTTCCCAGGTCCCTTTGACGATCATGGTAGAGTTGTCGGTCATGTAAAAACCCGCTTTCCCCTCAGGGCTCTTTGCCGGCGGACGGTCACGTAACTTCCCAAGCGCAAAAAATTCAGGCATGATCCCTTCAGCCCATAATCCGGCAGCAACCCATTCATCATAGGCTGTTTCAAGGTATTCAAGGTAGGCTGATGAATGTATTTTGCAGAAATGAGAGGGATCGAATTGTTCAGGACAGATCAGCCTCAGCCCGGGAATGTACATCAGCGATTTATAGATTAGCTCTGCCCTTTCGGGCGACTCGCCATAGGCCACGACCTGGTTTGAAATGAACTCCTTGGGCGGATTATGCAGGACATGATGGGGTGAATAAACTACAATCATGGGTTCTTCCACATTTAGGTGATGATGTTGGGGTCGCGTTCCTTTATGTAGACCAGTAAGTCTTTGGCCAGGTCGCTGAGCAGTTGGATTTTACTGTAATCCAGGTTCACATTATTAAGATATTGCAATACCAATGCTTCCCCTATCCTCGATTCAGGCAATATTCCGGCAAAGAAGAACCCCAGTTTTTCAAACTCTGAGGTGAGCCAGTAAGTCAATGGGTCTTTTAACTTCAAAAAGAGGTTGATTGATGAAACCTGCTGCAGGCAAAAACCCTGAAGTATCTTACGGATCTGGTGCTTTACATCAGTTCCGTAACTCGCAACATAGATCTCGGCACAACCTTCCAGATCGTTCGCACTGGAATATATGGTTGCAGAAGGCCGGTCATATTCGAGGGAATCGGCTGAAGGTACGATAAAGTTATGGCTGACGCCAAGATTGAGATATAGTTTGGAGATCATTTCTTTATGATGTTCCGGAGCATACAGGTTATGCATTACCGGAGGCATCATATATTTGAAATCAAGGACTACGCTGATGCGTTGTGTGGAATCGTCGGAAATTCCTTTGAATTTCCAGGAGGCCGGACTTGTAGCCAGCAGCAGCCCGCAATCGTTGATCCCGAATTTGATCATTGACTTCTGAGTGAAGATATGGTTGGTAACAGCATAGGCATAGATCCCCCTGAGCTCCCGTTTTTTCTGAACTCTGAACAGGTAATCGACCAGCCTGTTCAGGGCGCCCTGTCCGCGGTATTCAACATTCACAAATACAAAAGTCAGCTCGGCTATTGTATCATCAGGGTACTGATAAAGCAAAGCAGCATGTCCCATGAACACATTGTCTTTTGTCACCGCCACACCTGAGATCATTTCCGAGGTCCTGTTCATCTCAACCAGGCGTTCCGGGTAATAGATATGATCGTCAAAGAAAGTGTATCCATGGGTTTTATAGGCACATCGGGAGACCTCGATGGCTTCGTCCGGGTTAAGGCCCCTCACGGTGTATTCGATCTTTTCGGTGATGATGCCCGGAGATGGCTTCCCAGGGGTAACCTCAGCCGGAGGATTCTGCACCCGGGCACCTGGGAGGTATTTGATCATGATCGTTTCCTTTCCCTGGGTCCCCAGGTTATGAAACGAAAGTTCATCCATCACTTTCTGGATGAGGTAAATTCCCAATCCGGAGGTGGACAGGTCATCGAGGATTTTCGTTAATTCGAATTTCTTCAGATGATCAGGGTCAAAAGGGATCCCCATTTCCTTCAGGATGATCTTTATCCCGCCCGGGATCTTTTCACAGATCACATCGAAGGTAGGGGCCTCATCATAACTGGTGTGAACCATGATGTTTGAGACCGATTCTTCGATGGCGATATCGATATGGTCGAGCTGATCGCCCGTAAAGCCGATCATCTTTGCTACTTCCCTCACAAACAAATGAACTATGAAAGTATAGGTGAGCTTATTGGGAAAGGTCATTTTTATTGATTCGTTGTTTTCCATAAGAATGAATTGTTTGCGTTTATCATTTTAGGTTCGAAAAACGCTGAAATATAAGAAAAAAAACGGAAAAATGATGCAGCTGGCACGACCTTAAAGTAAAGATTGACATAAATTAGTCGCAGTGCTAACAAATGTCAACGAGATTGTCGCATAAGCGTTTCGTTTCTTTATACTTTTGTTATTCCAAAAAATTGCACGTTGTCTGCTAAATTTATTTATTAACAAAAACTGAAAGAAAATGAAACATTTACTAAAAGTATTTTATTTTGCCGGCCTGGTAATTGCGGCTTCGTGCTTGCTTTTACCTTCCTGTGTTAAAGAAGGTACACAGGGCCCTGCCGGCGTTAACGGTATCAACGGCGTTAACGGAACCAATGGTTTAAATGGTCAAGATGCGAATTCCTCCTGCCTTGTTTGCCACACTATTGCTAATTTCGATACTAAAATCGAGCAGTATCATTTTTCAAAACATTATTATGGTACATCCAGCAGCCGTAATACCAAATTCTGTGCAAGATGCCATACCAGTGATGGATTACTGCAGATTCTGGGTAGTGGGCAGTATATTGTTGCTAACGATATGCCGGCTGCCAATCGTATCAACTGTACAACCTGCCACAAACATACCGGTTTTGACTTTTCAGGGGATACGGTATCTCAGATTTTGAGGACCACTTCGCCGGTTTTCCTGAATTACAATAAAAATCAGACAGCAACAGATTTCGGTGCAATAAATAACCTCTGTGTAAACTGCCACCAGATTCGTGGTGCCACCTCTCTTACTTATTTCGATGTTACTCAGAATAAGAGTGTTGCATTTACTCAGCTTCCTTATTTTCCTTTTGTTAACACCGACGACAATGCAACGGTTAAATACCAGGTTGGAAGGAGCTTTGCGGTTCATGATGGAAACCAGTCGAACCTTTTTTCAGGTATCAACGGATATGAATATGCCGGCAAAACGTATACCAGGACATGGCAGCACTCGGGTAATGCTTGTACCGATTGCCACATGAATACCTTCAATCCTGCCGACTCAACCGGTGGTCATTCGCTGAAACCAAACAAAGCTGCATGCTTTGCTTGTCATGGAAGCGATAAGTTGACTTCTGTTCAAGAATTGATTTCAGGTAAAGTTATTGCTTTGGCAGAACTTCTTGTTGCCAGGAAAGTATTCAAGAAAACTACGAACACTTCTGGTGTTGTTTCCTATAGTGCTGTTCCATCGCACGATTTCTTCGGAGTTCTGTTCAAAACTACTCAGGACACAACCAAATTTGGTATTGCTCTTGCCAGTGCAAACACGGTTGACCCAAAAACCGGTTTAGTTATTTACACCAACAATGTGACTGTTGCAGTTGACCCTGATTATTCGAAGAGAATAGGCCGCGAATGGAAATACGGCGAATTAGGCGCTGCTTACAACTACGGTTATATTAACAGCGAATTATCGAAGGGTGTTCATAATCCTCCTTACGCTTTACAAATCTTACAGAATTCTATCGATTGGCTGAACGCTAATCCCTAATAATTCTTAATCCCAACAAAAAGTCCGGAAATAAAATAATTTATTTCCGGACTTTTTGTTTTTAAGGAAGTGGGCCCACCAGGACTTGAACCTGGGACCAATAGATTATGAGTCTACTGCTCTAACCATCTGAGCTATGGGCCCCGATCAGGATTAACCGATCATGAAATTCGGGGGGTGCAAAAATAAAACTATTTTCCCATCTTTGCAACGCAAAAACTTAAGCATGCTCAAATTAACCCCTGCCGCATCTCAGGGCCATCCCAATAAATCGGCATTAACCCCAGGGCAGAGCCCCGGACCCGGGTTCCGCCCCAGGGAGGGGAATTTACCGGGAGTGATCAAAAATATCATTTTTGATTTCGGGGGCGTGATCTGCAACATCGATTTCAAACTCTCTGAACTTAAATTCAAAGAACTCGGCTTTAAAGGATTTACCCCGTCCTACTCGGTCGAAGACGGGGAAGATGTCTTCCGCCGACTGGAAAGCGGAAAAATATCAACTCCTGAATTCATATCAGGTTTGAAAAAACATCTGAACCCCGGAGTCAGCGATCAAGAAGTATTGAACGCCTGGAACGCAATGATACTCGATATCCCGCCCCTGAGAGTCAGGCTGCTCGAAGAAGTCAGAAAGTCATACAGGATCTTCATTCTCAGCAATTCCAATGAGATCCATTTCCACAATTACCTCAGGGATTTCACAACGCATTACGGCTATCGTTCGTTTGAAGATGTCTTTGAAAAAACCTGGTTCTCCTTTCGTATCAATCTGCAGAAACCGTCCCGGGAGATTTTTGAATATGTGATCGGCGATGCAGATCTCGTAGCTTCCGAAACCCTGTTTATCGACGATTCCATTCAGCATATTGAAGCTGCAGCAAATGTTGGGCTAAGAACCTATCATTTACAAGCTTACGAAGAGATTACAGACCTTTTTGAGCCAGCACCCTAACAAAAAAGATAAAAAAGGCTTGACATACTGCGAAAAAAGTGTTACTTTTGCACGCCTTTTTAAACGACAAGCATGAAGCTCTCTCAGTTTCGTTTCCATCTGCCTCCTGACCTTATTGCCAACCACCCCTCGAAACATCGCGACGATGTGAATATGATGCTTTTAGACCGTGGGAAGCAAAACATTCAGCATAAACATTTTAAAGACATCCTGGACTATTTCGGTGATGGCGACGTGTTTATCATCAACAATACCAAGGTTTTTCCCGCCCGTTTGTACGGTGAAAAGGAAAAGACCGGCGCCAAGATAGAGGTTTTCCTCCTTCGCGAACTGAACAGGGAATCGAGGCTCTGGGATGTATTGGTAGACCCTGCCCGCAAAATCAGGATAGGTAATAAGCTGTATTTTGGCGACGACGACTCCCTGGTAGCCGAAGTGATCGATAATACCACTTCGAGAGGCCGCACGATCCGTTTCCTGTTCGACGGCCCTTACGACGAATTTAAAAAGACTATTCAGAAACTGGGGGAAACCCCGCTTCCGAAGATCCATAACAGGCCTGTAACCCATGAGGACCATGAGCGTTACCAAACGATCTTTGCAAAGCATGAAGGCGCTGTGGCCGCTCCTACAGCCGGGCTGCATTTCAGCCGCGAAATCATGAAACGCCTGGAACTCAAAGGCGTTACTTTCGCCGAGATCACACTTCATGTTGGCCTGGGTAATTTCCGCACCATCGACGTTGAAGACCTCACCAAACATAAAATGGATTCGGAGGAAGTGATCATCGAACAGGAAGCCGCCGAGATCGTCAACAAAGCCAAGATGGATAAGAAGAAGATCGTTGCTGTTGGAACCACCACCATGAAAGCCATCGAATCTTCAGTTACCGTGGGCGGACTGCTGAAACCATATAAAGGCTGGACCAACAAATTCATCTTTCCTCCATATGAATTCAGCATCGCCAACGCCATGGTCACCAATTTTCATCTGCCTCAGACTCCGATGATGATGCTCACTTCGGCTTTCGCCGGATTTGATTTCACCATGAAGTCGTACGAAGAAGCCATTGAAAAGAAATACAAATTCTTTACATACGGCAATCCGATGCTTATCATTTAACGCTTGGATCAATTTGCCATCATCGTTGCAGGCGGCACAGGGACCCGCGTAAATTCCGCTGTTCCCAAACAATTTATTCCCATCGCAGGCAAGCCGGTGCTGATGCACTCCATCCTTGCGTTTCATGACTTCAACCCCTCCACACATCTTATTGTGGCCCTTCATCCCGATCTTTTCGGGGCATGGAAATCCCTTTGTCTTCAATATTCTTTCACTGTACCGCATACCTTAGCCGAAGGAGGAAAAACACGTTTCGATTCGGTTAAAAATGCTCTTTCTTTCGTGTCGGCTGATGGCATCGTCGCAATTCATGACGGGGTGAGGCCACTGGTAAGCAAACACCTGATCTCACGGGCTTTTGATCATGCCCTTGTGCACGGTAATGCAATACCTGCCGTACCTATGACAGATTCTGTACGAAAAACCGATAACGGTTCGAGCAGTCCGCTTGACCGTAGTCAGCTAAGCCTTATCCAGACCCCCCAGGTGTTTCTCACCAACCTTATACTTCATGCCTATAAGCAGCCCTACCGGGATTCATTTACCGACGATGCGAGTGTTCTGGAGGCCTCCGGAACAGCCATCAGCCTCATCCCCGGTGAACCCTATAATATAAAGATCACCTACCCCGAAGATCTGGCTGTTGCCGAAGCTTTAATGAAATACAGGGATTCCCAGGAATAAACCGGCATTAACCCCGTCCCCAGGTTCCGCCCCCGTGGGGCGTGGAATTTACCGTGAGGGATTAAAAACTCATCTCCTGAACCTTCTGCCTTTCCACGAAACCGTAGTGAACTGACCGGCAATGGCAACGGCGATACTATAAAAAAACTGGAAGACCTGGGCCGCGAAATAATAATTCAGCAGATGCTTCTTGTCGAAGAACCTGGCCATCAGCCATACCAGGGGATACTCGGCAAGGATCTTCAGAAACCACAGCAGGGATGCCAGGATAAAAATAGCAGGATAGAATATTCCGACTACGCCGCCGGCCAGGATCATCAAGGGGAAGCCAATGGTAAGAATGCCGGCAGTGATCACCCGCCGGTCTTGATACGCCCTGCTTTTTGAAACCCACCTCAGCCTTTGTTCCCAGAAATCATGCCAGCTGCTGCAGGGCAAGGTAAGCGTGACCGCATCAGCATCTGTTAAAAATACTACCGAGTCTTTGCCAAACTGCTCCCTGAATTTCATCATCAAAAACTGATCGTCGCCCGAACTGAAAGCAGTGTTCCCGGCATATCCGCCTGCTTCAATGAAAGTCTGTTTGCGATATGCCAGGTTTGCCCCGTTGCACATCAGGGGGATACCCAGGTTTGCCGAACCGGCCGTGACTCCGATGATACCGAGGAACTCAAGAGTCTGAATCTTCTGAAAAATTCCTTTTTCGCAGGTAAATCCAACAGGCCCGAGAACCATCTTAATTTCATCATTCCTGAAAACGCCTGACATTGAATGTATCCATGACTTTTCATGAAACGTATCGGCATCGGTGGTCAGAATGATCTCTCCGGAAGCGATGGCAACAGCCCTTTCAATGGCCTTCTTTTTGCCCTGCTGCTCTTCCCTGTTAAGTTCTCCCTTAAGCACGCTCAGCTTCAGGGCAGGATGTTCCTTTGCCCATCGCCTCACTTTTTCGACCGTATAATCCTCCGAAAAGTCATCGGAAACGATGACCTCGAACAAGTCCGCCGGATAGTTCTGAAGAGCAAGATCGTCCAAACAGGCAATGATCCCCGTACCCTCATTACGCACCGGGAGTATCACCGATACTCTTGCACTTGCCCTGACCGGTCGCGCGGTCCGGGATTTTCTCAGAACCCCTGCAGTGATAAAAGCGATCATAAGAAAATAACACACAGCTGTCAGCAGCAAAAGAAAACCGAAAATGAACTCAAATACCATACTATATCAGGTTTCAGATGTACGGAAAAACTTCAAACGGAAAAGGAACGCACTCCCGGCCAGTGCGGGTATTCCTAGGTTAATAAGCCACAGCAGGACCGATGCCATAAGGATGCCCGGTTTAATTGCTGCCGAAACAGCCATCGGCTGAGCAAAATAAAAACTAAAAAAATAAATGGCGACCGATCCCCTGATTCCCAATTCGGTGAGCGCTATGGTCGGGATAAGCGCCATGATCAGATAAACCATCGCGATGAGCAGGTAGGCATAATAATATGGAATGTCGACGCCCATAGCCCAGAGCAACAATATATACTGGGTCGAGAAGACGAGGTAGCGGGCAAAGCTCAAAGCCATGACGGTGAGCAGTTCAGCATTTGAATACAGGGTAAACACGCGTAAATACCCACGAACCCTGACCAGTCCTTTGGCGAGTATCTTTTCTTTGAACATCGAAAAAAACGATATGTTAAAAAAAAGCAACAGGAGCAATCCATCGAGCAGCAAAACAACGGCAATCATGGCATAGTAGAGGTATCCGCTGATGAATCCGGCTCCGGGCATGAATACAGGCAGAAAGACCAGCCATGCCAGGGTTCCCGTAAGGATGGTCACCAGCAGCTGGCTCATGCTGCCAATCACCGTGATAAGGATCCCCTCGATGTGGCTGGCTTTTTCAAGAATAAACGCCCTGCCGAAAAATTCCCCTACACGGTTCGGTGTAAACGAGCTGATGGTGATCCCGGTAAGTATGGCAATAACTGATTGCCCCAGGCTTACCTTTTCGACTTTAGCGATCAGCTTTTTCCACTTCAGAGCTTCGAGCAGCCAGTTCAATACCATGAATATCAATACCACGAATAACACCTTTAAAAACCTGGCTGAGCCAAGCTCATCGCCCAGGGTTCTGAGCAATGCCGGCAAGTCATGTTTCCAGAATACCTGGTTGATGATGAAGACATACGAAACAACAAGAATTACAAGCTGTATCAGAAGATTGTATCTTTTGTATAACTTTGCCATGCCCGCAAAATTAAGGTAAAAATGCCTGAACCCCTACGCGAAAAAATCATTCTTGGGATTGACCCCGGGACTACCATTATGGGATACGGGATCATCAGCATACAGGGCAACAAACTCAGCATGATCGCGGTGGGGGTGTTGAAGCTGAATAAATTCGAGGATCATCCGCTGAGGCTGAAAATGATTTTCGAGAGAATGCTTTCACTCATCGAGCAATACAAGCCCGATGAACTGGCCATAGAAGCCCAGTTTTTCGGCAAGAACGTGCAGTCGATGCTCAAGCTGGGCAGGGCACAGGGGGTTGCCATTGCCGCCGCACTTTACCGTACAATTCCGATCTTTGAATATTCTCCCCGTAAAATAAAACAGTCCATTACAGGCAAAGGGGCAGCTTCAAAAGAACAGGTCGCCGCCATGCTTCAGCGCCTGCTGAACCTGAAAGAAATCCCCGAGAGCCTCGACGCCACCGATGCCCTGGCAGCCGCTGTTTGTCATCATTTCCAGAAAGGAACCGTTGAAACCGGGAAGAAATTTACGGGGTGGAAGAGCTTCTTGTCGGCTAATCCCGGGAGAGAGAAAAAGTAATGAATTATCTGAATAATCGAATACTCGAGTTAAGAATTACGAATGATTTTGGATTAATTCAAAATTCGTTATCCGAGTATTCGATAATTCTTAATTCATTTCTACATAAGCTTCTGGTACACCATCCACCACCTGTCGGGGATGTCGTTGGCGCAGGCTTCCTGGTAATCCTTGTATGAACACGGAACCAGGTAATGCCTTTCATACTTGATCTTCTGCTCGGCAGGAAGAGGAATCTCCATCCACCAGCGGTCGGTCTTTTTACTTTTGAAAAATACGATTTCCTCTTTGTGGTCGGTGATGGCAACCCTGTACTTCAGATAATCCTCCTCGTTTTTAAAGGGGAAATCGTGAGCCCGGTTGTAGAAACCGTCAATAAAATACCAGATCATCTGCGATACCAGATGAGCCGTCTGCCCCTGTCGGTCCAACTTCGGATTGACTTCATAAAAACCGATTGAAGTAAGCTTGTCACTGATCCCGGCATACCTTACGATCTGACAGGCCTCTTCCCCGTAAAACCCGTTGGGACCTGCGTTGCCGTTGCCAGGTGCGTCGGAATGACGAACCGCCGAAATATCAAAACTCAGCATATCGGCATTTCTGACTATAGGCTCCACCTCTTCCAGGCTTTCTCTTACAATGCCAATCCTGTAAGTGTCGAAAAACAGGTTCTTCATCAGCCTGAGGGCATCCTGGTCAATGAAATAACTCTGGTAACCGATATTGGCGTAATTGAACAGGTAGTTCGGCTGGTGAAGGATGATACTACTCAGGAACGATTGTGAATCCAGCTCGGTTTCCGTCTTTCCAAGATCAAAAGTGGGATCAATAGCTACAATATTTATGATCTGGCCAAGACTTTCATACGCCTTGTAATTGGCAAAAGTAAGGTCCTGTCCTCCCCCAATGATAACGGGAACCACATTGTTATTGACCAGCTCGGCAACCACGCTGCTTAAAGCAAAATATGTATCGCTTGGAGCAAAGCCCTTACGGATGTTCCCCAGGTCGATTATTTTATTCGGATAGGGTCCCGGGAAAAGTTTGTACAAATACTTTCGAACACTGTCGGGTGCAAGAGCGCAACCTTCATTATCCACCGCGTTCCGGTCTTCCTCTACTCCAATGATGGCAAGATCGGCGGCAGTAAAATCGGGAAAGCTCCCGTCTTCCGAATAGATCTCAATTATATTTCCGAGACGAAGCTGGCCCTGGCCTTCAACAACCGCGGGGAATTCCGTCAGATCAATGGGCGTAAAGAAAGTCGAAATGTCCATATGGTTTATTTTTTCTTTTTGGATTTCGATTTTGTTGGTTCACTGGCGCTGATGATCGCCTTAACATCCTCAAACGTGAGATCGGCGGCAGTTTTTCCTTTCGGGATCTTGTAATTTTCTTTTTTGAAAGAGATATATGGTCCGTACCGGCCATTCAGCACCCTGATGTCTTTATCTTCTTCGTATTCCCTGATCACTTTTTTAATATCCTCATGCCGCTTGTGCTGGATGATCTCTATGGTCCTTGCCAGGTTTACACTTAGTGGATCATCAGAGGCCGGAAGGGAATAAAATGCCGACTTATGCTTTACGTAAGGGCCGAATTTCCCGGCGGAAACCAGGACTTCAGTACCTTCAAAATCACCAATAACCCGGGGTAACTTGAACAGTTCAAGGGTTTGTTCCAGTGTTATAGTATCAATACTCTGGCCTTTTTTCAACGCAGCAAACCGTGGTTTTTCTTCAGTATCCGATTCCCCGAGCTGGGCCATAGGGCCGAACCTGCCTATCTTGACATATATGTTAAGTCCGCTCACAGGGTCTGTTCCAAGAAGCTTCTCTCCCTTGACCTTTTTGGTGCTCTCCATAGCACCTTCAATTTTTTCGTGGAAGGGAAAATAAAATTCTTTCAGCATATTCTTCCAGTCCAGCTTGCCTTCGGCGATCACATCAAACTCCTCTTCCACCGTAGCCGTGAAATTGTAGTCCATAATATTGTCAAAATTCTGAACCAGGAAACCGGTGACCAGTCCGCCGATATCGGTAGGAAAAAGTTTGCCCTTTTCATATCCAACCGTCTCGGTCCTGACCTCTTCCGTTATCTTCTGATCCTTCAGGCTCAGATAGTCGTAAGACCTTTGAACCCCCGGTCTTTCTTCCTTAACCACATACTCTCTTTTCTGAATTGTGGATATGGTGGGTGCATAGGTTGAAGGACGGCCAATTCCAAGTTCTTCAAGCTTTTTAACCAGGGTTGCTTCAGTATAACGGTAAGGCTGCTGGGTGTACTTTTGCTGTGCCGTCATCACATTGAGCAATAACTTTTCCCCGGCTTTCAACGGAGGCAGAACCCCTTCCTGATCCTCATTGCTGTCGTCGTCAGAAGATTCCATATAAACTTTCAGGAATCCGTCGAATTTAATTACCTCTCCCCGGGCAACAAACTTTTCGCTTTTACCCGAAATCACTATCGTCACATTCGTCTTCTCCAGTTCGGCATCGGCCATCTGGGAAGCAATGGTACGTTTCCAGATCAGCTCGTACAGCCGCTTGCCCGAACGGTCGGCTTCAATACTTTTATTGCTCAGATAAGTGGGGCGGATGGCTTCGTGGGCTTCCTGCGCTCCTTTGGTCTTTGTAGCATACCTGCGTGTTTTGACATATTCTTCCCCGAAGGTCGCAGTGACTTCTTTCTTTGCCATGGCGATGGCCATGTCGGAGAGATTTACCGAGTCGGTCCTCATATAAGTGATCTTTCCCGACTCATAAAGTTCCTGAGCGACACGCATGGTGTTGGCTACCGAAAAACCGAGCTTGCGGGAGGCTTCCTGCTGTAAAGTCGAGGTAGTAAAGGGAGGAGCGGGAGTTTTCCTGGTCGGTTTGGTCTCCACATCTTCAACAGTATACTGCACGTTGATGCACTGTTTAAGAAAAGCAAGGGCTTCCTCTTTCGACTGGAACCTTTTGTTCAGCTCTGCATTGACCGATTTGAGTTTGTTGCCGTCATGAACCATAAAATCACCGGTAATCCGGTAGGATGATACAGCCTGGAAATTCCTGATCTCGTCTTCGCGTTCAACGATAAGTCTCACGGCAACAGACTGGACCCGGCCGGCCGATAAGGAAGGTTTGATCTTTTTCCATAACAGGGGCGAAAGCTCAAAACCAACCAAACGGTCAAGGATCCTGCGGGCCTGCTGGGCATTCACCAGGTTCATGTCGAGTTCCCGTGGATTCTCAATGGCTTCAATGATAGCTGTTTTGGTGATCTCGTGAAAAGCTATACGGCGGGTTGCTTCCTTTTTCAGGCCCAGGGTCTCCTGAAGATGCCAGGCGATGGCTTCCCCTTCCCGGTCCTCGTCAGACGCCAGCCATATAAAATCACTATCATGAGCCAGCTTTTTCAACTCGGCTACAATTTTCTTTTTATCAGGAGAAATAATGTACTTCGGTTCAAAACCATGTTCCACATCCACCCCCAGGTCTTTCTTCGAAAGATCCGCCACATGCCCCATGCATGATTTCACTGTAAATTCGCTCCCAAGGAATCCACCAATAGTCTTTGCTTTAGCGGGAGACTCAACAATCACTAAGTTTTTCGTCATTTTATTACCGGATTTCATTATACCAATCCGGGTACAAAAGTACGACAATTAACATAATACGTACCTTTGTGCCCATTTTAATACTTAATCCGCCAAACACCGAAAGGTGATATATGAAAGAAAATAAAACCCGTAAATTTTTTATAGAAACCTATGGGTGTCAGATGAATTTCTCTGATTCTGAGATCGTTGCATCAATACTTACAAACTACGGATTAGAGGTTGCTAAGGATGTAGACACTGCCGATATTATTTTGCTCAACACCTGTTCTATACGCGAACATGCTGAAGACAGGGTACGGAAACGCCTGCATTATTTCCGCTCCCTGAAAAAGAAAAAGCCCGCCCTGACCATCGGTCTTTTAGGTTGCATGGCCGAACGCACAAAAACCGCTCTGATGGAGGAGGAACAGCTGCTCGACCTGATAGCCGGCCCCGATTCCTACCGTCATCTGCCTGCTCTTCTCGATCAGGCCCATTCAGGGCAAAAGGCCATTGACACTATTCTTTCGGCCGATGAGACCTATGCAGATATCAATCCGGTGAGACAGAATTCCAACGGTGTTTCGGCCTTCATCTCGATTATGCGGGGGTGCGAGAATTTCTGCTCCTACTGCGTGGTGCCTTATGCCCGCGGACAGGAACGGAGCCGCGATGCCGGCTCGGTACTGCGCGAAGCAAAGAATCTTTTTAATGAAGGATTCAGGGAGATAACCCTGCTTGGCCAGAACGTGAATTCCTATCACTGGAGCGAGGGAGATAAAACAATGAGTTTCGCGGAACTTCTGGAACAGGTTGCACAGATTGATCCCTTGCTCAGAGTGAGGTTTGCGACTTCTCATCCGAAAGATCTCAGCACGGAACTCATAGAAACCATTGCAAGCTACCCCAATATCTGCAAAGCCATCCACCTTCCGGTACAAAGTGGAAGTAATGCCGTGCTCGATACCATGAACCGCAAATACACCCGCGAAGAATACCTTGAAAAGATCAGGGCTATCCGCAGCCGGATACCAGGCTGTGCCATATCCACAGATATCATCACCGGTTTTTGCGGAGAAACAGAAGAAGATCACCTGCAAACTATTGAACTGATGAAGGAAGCCGCCTTTGACTATGCCTTTACTTTCAAATATTCCGAACGCCCGCTCACCCTTGCTGCTGAACGCTACGCCGATAATGTGCCCGATGAAGTCAAGGAAAGAAGGCTACGCGAAATTATCTCGCTCCAGCAGGAACTCTCTTCGGCCAGCAATCACAGGGATATCGGAACGACTTTTGAAACGCTGATTGAAGGAGAATCGAAGCGATCGGATAAGCAGTACTTCGGCAGGAATTCACAGAACAAGGTCCTGGTCTTTCCCAAAACAACACAAAAACCCGGTGAATACGTAATCGTGAAAGTGAAAAGAGTGACTTCCGCCACCCTGATAGGCGAAGCCCTCGCATCGTAAATCGAAACCTGAATTGCGAAGCAATCACCTACACCCAAAAATAAACTTGCAACCTGAAACCTGAAACTGTAATTCGTACCTCGTAAATCTTTTTATACCTTTACCCTCCTATTTTAGGAACCTATGAAGCAAGCGTATAACCGGCTCCAGGCATCAGCTATCCGAATCCTTGTAGCTGCTATTTTGCTTTCTTCATGCGTTCCCCAGAAAAAGATCCTTTACCTGCAGAAGCAACAGCAGAAAGATACAGTCAGCGTATACCATCATCCGCATCCACCCGATTACAGGATTCAGCCCCGGGATAATGTTTATATCCGCCTGTTCAGCCTGGATGAGAAAAGCAACCTTTTCTTCAATAAACAATCGGGATCGGGTAACTATAACGATTATGCCAACGATGCGAGCATTTACCTTAACTCATATTCGGTAAGCCCCGACGGCTATATAGATTTTCCTGTCGTGGGAAAAGTGATGATCAGGGATCTTACCGTTACCCAGGTCAAAGATGTTCTGCAGAAGCTGGTCGACGAATATCTTAAGGAAACTGTGGTGGTTGTAAAAATGGTAAACTTCAGGATCACTATTCTGGGTGAAGTAAACCATCCGGGAGAGTTTTCAATTTATGCCGAAAAGATTAACTTCTTTGAAGCCATCTCACTGGCCAATGACATCACTGAATTCGGCAACAGGAGCAAAGTCACGCTCATCAGGCAGATGCTAAACGGCTCAATAGTATATAAACTGAATATGACCTCTGATGATTTTCTCAAATCCGACCAGTTCTATCTTCAGCCCAACGATATCATTTATGTTCAGCCTTTAGGTTACAAACGCTGGGGCTTCGGGTCGACTTTCCCCTGGGCTATAGTGCTGGCTACCATTTCGGCAGGCATACTGTTAATTACCTATGTGAAAACAATGTAAACGTTAAATCGATTTGTCTTGAACGGTACTTTACAGGACTTCCAGCAACAGCAGCATCAACCGGTCGATTATAAGGCTCTGCTTTTTAAATTCTACCGATACAGGTATTTTTTTGCCATTACTTTATTCATTACCCTGATCGTCACATTCTTTTTCAACAATTTCTCAAGTCCGGTCTATGAGGTAAAGACCACCATCCTGATCAAGGACAAATCGGAAAACAAACTTAACGCCCAGGCTATCATGGGACTCGGAGGGATCGACAATATGCAGAACCTCCAGAATGAGATCGGGGTTTTATCATCGTATTCCCTCACCTACCGAACCGTTTCGAGATGCGGCTTCGAAGTTTCCTATTTCAGCGGGGAAAATTTTACCGGCAGGGAACTTTATAAGGAAACACCCTTTATTGTTGAGATGGATACTGCTTTTCCACAACCGGTGAATATGAGATTCAGTCTTACCATCAGTTCTGAAGACAAATACAGGCTCGAAGCAAAGGAGGAAGGCATCCGGTTTTTTAACTTTTCAACAAAGACCAGGATAAAGAACCGTAAAGAACGGGTCGCGGTGAATGAAACCTATGAATTCGGCCGTTGGGTGCAGGGAAACAATTTCCGCTTCAGGATCGTTCTCACCCCTTTGTTCAATCGTCAGAACGACCTCAACACAACGTTTTATTTCCAGATAAACGATTACGAATCCCTTGTTGCACAGTTCAACAGCTTCAGCATCGAACCCATCAACAAGGAAGCATCTATTGTCGAGATCAGGCTCAAAGGCGGGAACGAGGATAAACTGACCGATTTTTTGAATGCACTTTCCAGGGAATACCTGGCCAAGGGACTGGAACGGAAAAACATGGTTGCCCTTAGAACGATCAACTTTATTGATAACGAATTACGGGATATCAGCGACAGCCTTCATTCGAACGAAAAGGCCCTGGAAGTCTTCCGTAACAACAAAGGGATCATGAACCTCGATGACGTTACCAGACAGGTTTTTGAAAAGATGATGGACCTCCAGGATGAGAAGGCTGCGCTTATGGTAAAGTCGAAGTACCTCGTTAACATGTATCAATACCTTCAAAAGAACCAGAGACTTGATGAGCTGGTAGTGCCTTCTTCGCTGGGAATTGACAATCCAATGCTGAACGGCCTTACGATGAAACTTGCTGAGCTGTATACCGGGAGAACCGAGATAAATCTGTATTCGAAGGAAAAAAATCCATCGATGATCTCTATCGATGAGCAGATTAATACGGTAAAAAATGCCCTCCTCGAGAATATCAAAAGCGCTATCAACACCAATAGCATCGGCCTTAAAGAAATCAGTGACCGTATTGACCAGTATTCGGCAAAGATCAGCACCCTGCCCGAAACTCAGCGTATCCTTATTGGTATTGAACGCCGGTTTAAACTTACCGATGCCATTTATACCTTCCTGCTCCAGAAACGTTCAGAAGCTCAGATCACCGAGGCCTCGAACCTTTCCGATAACGAAGTGGTCGACGCTGCTATGGGCGGCAGCAATCCGGTATCACCCAGGAAAGGCCTGAATTATTTTCTCGCCCTTTTACTCGGGTTCCTCTTTCCCATCATGTATATTCTCGGAAAGGATTATTTCAACGAGACCATCATCGAAAAAGAAGATATTGAAAAGATCACCAGGCTGCCTGTCATAGGGCAAATCGTACATTCAGCCAAAAAAAGCGAGATTGTCGTCGTTGACTTCCCCAAATCGACTATTGCCGAATCCTTCCATTCGCTGCATACCAACATTCAGCACTTCGTCCAGAGCAAAAAAAAGATCACCATCCTGGTCACAGCCGATATGGCCAGCGCCGGTAAAACCTTTACTTCGGTAAACCTTGCATGCATCTGTGCCATGTATGGCAAACGTACTCTGCTGATGGGATTTGACCTGCGTAAACCAAGGATATACAAGGATTTCGGATTAAGCAATACCGAGGGTATTTCATCCTACCTGATGAATAATAGCAAACTCGAGGACATCCTACGGTACTCAGGCATCGGGAACCTCGATATCGTGATGGCAGGTCCTGTACCCCCGGTTCCTGCCGAGCTGATCGCTTCTGATAAATGCAACGAGATGTTTACCAGGCTGAAGGAGATCTACGACTATATCATCATAGACACCCCGCCTGTGGGTTTTGTCACCGATGCCTTCCTGCTGATGAAGCATGCCGATGCCAACCTTTTCGTGGTAAGGCAGGACTATACCCATAAAAAGATCTTTGCCAGTATTATCCGGGATATGGAAAAACGAAATATCCCGGGCCTGGCTATTCTGGTTAATGACGTTAAACTCACCCGGAGTTCCTATGGCTACTCTTACGGTTACAGTTACGGGTATGGCTACGGCTACGGTTATGGTAATGGAAACGGCTATTATTCAGACAACGAAACATCTTTAAAAGATAAATAATCAACCGTCAGGACAATTTTTAGCAAAACTTAAGGTTTAAAAGCAGGAATGAAGGATTATAACGTATCACATCTCAGGGAGCTTGAGTCGGAAGCCATTTATATTCTTCGCGAAGTAGCCGCACAGTTTGAACGGCCGGCGTTGCTTTTTTCAGGTGGCAAAGATTCTATCGTATTAGTGCATCTTTCGAGGAAAGCTTTTTATCCCGCATCGATTCCATTTCCCCTGGTACATATCGACACCGGACATAATTTCGAGGAAGCTATTAC
>Ga0194062_1000170_pt1 | contig 26968 bp, 20 predicted proteins | sample SepL2225m_MetaG_FD_155481 | JGI IMG/M metagenome (GOLD analysis project Ga0194062, IMG submission 155481) | Anoxic zone freshwater microbial communities from boreal shield lake in IISD Experimental Lakes Area, Ontario, Canada - Sep2016-L224-25m | ecosystem: Environmental > Aquatic > Freshwater >... | reverse complement strand
AAAATGCTCCGTTCCCTTCTTGCTGTTGTCTCATCGGCAGATAGAAACAACAACTTCATCCAATATATTCAAAAAAACTTCTCTATATAATTAATCCAGAGACCGCCTTAAAAATGCCGGAGGATCTACATCTTTAAGGTCGTTTTCACCAAAGAACTTGTTCTTTGTCTTCTTAAAGTTGTAAGCTTCCTTTTCGCTTAAATCATCGTTAAATTTGTCTTCGCCGCTGAACTTTCTCCTTAGTACTGCAGGCTTGTCAAGTTCACCTATATTTTCAGGAATCTTATCAAGATGCCCTTCCTGAATTGTGTCTATTCCTATAACGTTTCGGTATACCTTTTCAGTTTCAGGTTCTGACTTTGCAACTTCATCTTTTCTGAATCCTGTTGCGATTACTGTAACCATTACTTCGTCATCCATTTCCTTGTCGTCCATAAGTCCGAAAATGTAGTTTGCTTTTTCTCCGACTGCTTCCTGTACCTGTGAGTTGATAACATCGATTTCATCGAACCCGATATTGCCGTCTGATGCGATATTAACCAGAACGTTCTTTGCGCCTGTGATGTTAATGTTTTCAAGAATCGGATTTGAGAGTGCCTCGCTGACGGCTTTCATTGCTCTGCCTTCGCCGTTTGCGATACCCGTACCGATGATGGCGTCACCTGTGTTCTTCATCGTTGTCTTTACGTCTGCAAAGTCTACATTGATTTCGCCTGTCTTTGTGATAATCTGCGAAATACCTTTTGTTGCGTTGTAAAGAACTATGTTTGCGAGTGCCAGTGCCTGATTTTTTGTTGCTCTGTCAGGTATCAGTTCTCTGATTCTTTCGTTAGGAATAACAATTAAACTGTCAACTTCCTTCTTGAGTTTATCGATACCATCAAGAGCTGAGTTCATTCTTGGCTTGCCTTCAAAAATAAACGGCTTTGTGACGATAGAAACAACAAGTATGTCCAGGCTTCTTGCAATCTTTGCAACGAGCGGTGAGGCTCCTGTGCCTGTTCCGCCTCCCATACCAGCAGTGATGAATACCATATCACTTCCTGTTAATGCACGGGTTATTTCGTCCCTGCTTTCTTCGGCAGCTTTATCGCCTAATGCAGTATTGGCTCCTGTTCCAAGTCCCTTTGTAATGTTTTTTCCTATCTGTATCTTAATATCAGCTTTACTGATTTCCAGTGACTGTAAATCAGTGTTAATCGCTATAAATTCTACGCCTTCAATACCTTTGTCGACCATAGAATTAAGTATGTTTCCACCGCCACCACCTACACCAACTACTTTAATCTTTGCGCCGTTCGATTCGTTCGGTAATAATTGAATGCTCATTTGTTTACCCTTTCAAATTAATTTATAATTATTATTTTTAATAAATTTTATGTTTGTATTATAGTTCATCAAACCAGGTTTTGACTTTTACTAATAAACCTTTTATTGATACATCTGACTTGTCCGATACCTTTTTTCCTTTTGTTCCCATCGGAATTTTATCGGTACTGTCCATTGTTCTTGCCCTGTGGAGTATGAGTCCCACACCTGTTGCGTATATAGGGCTTTCAACTTCTTTCGACAGTCCGCCGGAAAGACCGCGTGGTAAACCAAGGTTTACTTCCATACCGAGAATTTCTTCGGCTAATTCTTTTGTTCCTTTTATGAGTGAGCCGCCGCCTGTTACGACTACTCCTGCAGGAAGTTCGTGCATTATCTGTGAATTCTTTAATTCTATTGCTGCGAGTTCAAAGATGTCCTGCATTCTTGCCTGAATGATTCTTGCAAGAATACTTTTTCTTGTTCTTTTTGGGATTTTTCTGCTGATTGATTCTATAAGTATATCATCGTCGTTCAGTATTTCTGAAACTGTAGCAAAGCCATATTCTCTTTTTATTCTTTCCGCTTCTTCTTCTGATATGCCGAGTGTTTCATAGATATCTTTTGTTACTAGACTTCCTGCAATACCGATGCCTGCAGTGTATTTTAACACACCCTTCTTAAATACTGCGATATCTGTAGTCCCGCCGCCGATGTCTATCATTGCAACACCGACTTTCTTTTCACCTTCTTCGAGAACTGCGTATGAAGAGGCTATTGGTTCGAGGACTATGTCATCGATTTCAACTCCGCAACTTCTTACGCAATTTGATAAATCGTCAATCGAAGAAACTAAGCAGGTGATGATGTTCATCTTTGCTTCGAGCCTTACGCCGAACATTCCTACAGGTGATTCATAGATTCCGTCTTTGCCGTCTATATTATACTCCTGCGGAATGACGGAAATGATTTGTGTATCCGAAGGAATTTTAATTAAACTTGCCTGCTCTCTTAACCTGACTATATCGTCTTCCTGTATTACGCGGTCAGGGTTCTGAATACCTATGATTGTTGATGTCTGAATACATCTTATGTGATGTCCTGCAATACCTACGGAAACAGACTTAATCTGAATCCCTGAATTTAATTCTGCCTGGTCAAGTGCTACTTTAATAGAATCAATCGTCTTTTGAGGATTTACAACTATACCTCTGTTTAAACCTTCAGAGGCAGCTTTCCCCACACCAATGATATCTATCTGACCGTTTGCTTTTTTATGAGCAACAATCACGCATATCTTGGTCGTTCCTACGTCTAGACCTACAATAATCTCGTCTTCAATGCCTTTGCTTTTTTTACTTTTCATATTGTATTAATTAAATTTTGCAATAATTTGATTTGAATAACGTAAATCCACATACTGGCACTCTGCATTTTTCTTCAGTATCTCTTCTTCCATAAACTTCTTGTATAATCCTAATTTTTGTTTGTAAACTGTTACTGCATCTTTTTCTACACGCGGGAAGTAAAACGAAATTGATTTCTCGTTCGATTTTACTATCACTTTGTTCGAATCCTTCATATTAATCTCGGATATCATATTCTGCAGATATCTCCCCTTTGAATATGCAGCCTTTATAAGATTAATCGCCATATTAATGTCAATCTTGTACTGTGCTATATTCTCTGCTCTTAATCCGCTTATGACAGGAAGGTCGAATGCCTTCTCGTAATTCTTGAAAGAGAATACTTCCTGCTCTTCGTCTATAAGATTAAGTTCATTGTTCTTCAGTATAACTGCCAGAGGCTTCTTTTCGGTTATTTCAATTATTAATTCCGAAGGGGGCTCTTTGCTCACTACTACCTTTTTGATTTCAGGATGCTTTGCTATCCTGTCGCGTATAAAGGTAAGGTTAAGTTCTTCGAGATTGATAACTGAGTCCGCTTTGATACCTGCTGCGTTGAGAACTTCTTCTTCGCTTATTGTTATATTTCCTTTTACTGTAATCTTGTTTATGTACGTTTTGTTTCTCCAGTTATTCGCAAATACAATGAATAAGAATATTACTATTCCTGACAGACTTAAGAATATTATTAATTTTCTCTTACTCATTTTGTTTTGATTCCTTTTATAAATTTATCGCACATATTAGTTACATCCCCTGCTCCCTGAAATACTACCCTGTCTCCCTTTCTTAGTGATTTCCTTAAATCTGCATACAAATTATTTTCGTTCTCAACTAGACACTTATCTTTCTTTATCAGATTGTAAATAAGTTTTGAACTTACGCCCTTCATGGCTTTTTCTCTTGCTGCATAAACAGGAAGCAAATATACTTTGTCAGCTACACTGAGTGATTTAGCAAATTCTTTGTAGAACTGTTTTGTCCGCGAATATGTATGCGGCTGAAACACTACTATTAATCTTTTCCTATCAATATCTTTCAATGATTTAAGGGAAGAGAGTACTTCTGAAGGATGATGACCATAGTCGTCATATACTTCCAGGTTTATCTTATCATACTTTAGTTCAAGTCTTCTATTTACACCCTTAAAGTCTTTTAAACTCCTGAATATGTTTGCTGACTTTGCTGCGAATATAGTTGCACAGATTGCTGCAGAAGCATTATAAACGTTGTGGTATCCAGGGATGCCGAGTTCCACTTTAAAGTCGTTAAGGCTGAATGTAGTCTTCGCTGCAGACATCTTTACGTTCGAGATTACGTTAGTTCCTTTAATACCGAAATCAATTACTACTTCATCAACCGGGTCAACCAGTTCTCTTACGTTCTTATCATCGTAATTTGCAACGATTGTGCCTTCCTCTTTAAGATTACTCAGGAAACTCCTGAAAGCTGTCTTTAAGGATTTCTCGTTCTTGTATATATCAATGTGGTCTAATTCTATGTTGTTAACTACTATTATGTTTGGTTTGAGTGTAAGGAAACTTCTGTCGTATTCATCAGCTTCAACTACAGCCCATTTTCCTTTACCGATTCTGTATGATGCACCGCCTAAAACGTCAAGATTGCCTCCGACGAATACTGTCGGGTCGATTCCGCTTTTAATAAGTATGTTTGCAATCATAGATGTAGTACTTGTTTTGCCGTGTGTACCTGATACTGCAATGAGGTTAAGACCGTTTACCAACTCGCCCAGCAATACTGCTCTTTTGATTGTGTTAATCTTTAATGCAAGTGCTTTTTTATATTCAGGATTGTCCTTTTTCACTGCGGATGTATAAACAACAAGATGTACGCCTTTGCTGATATTATCTGCAGAATGACTGTAAGTTACCTTTGCACCTTTTTTCTCAAGGCGTTCTGTTATGAATGTTTTTGTTGAGTCGCTTCCCGTTACTTTATATCCTTTGATCAGTAAATATTCTGCGAGCCCGCACATTCCTATGCCGCCGATACCTATAAAGTGTACGCTCTTTACTTTCTTATTCAGATACATTATTTCCTTTTTAACTGTCATTGTTTGGATATCTTTTGAAATTCTGTTAATAGTTTTCTTTCATCGTAAAACTCACTAAGTCTTATTCTTAATATTTTCTTCCTGTCTTTAAGTTTTATTCCCACTCTGCGGACATTGCTTCTTCCGTCCTTGTATCTTTTTCTTTCTCTGGAATACCTTATACTGATTACTTCAGAGAAAATAATATCTCTTTTGCCGAACCTGTTTTTAATTATAAATCTGTCCGGAAGGAATTCTATTTCTTTACCTCTTATTGCATTAACGACTAAGACTAAAAGTGTGTAAAAAATGAATAAACCCGTTATATAAATTATAGGGTCATGGAAAACGATTGTGAATTCGTTCTTGCCAAAAGTCCCTCTCATTATTACGTACAGGGCAAAAAACATGAAATAGATTACTATCAGTTTATAATAGAAATCCAGACGCGCTTTGTATATTCTGTTTTGCTCCATTAGTTAATAATATTTTTAATTTCATTAAAAATTTTAAGAGGTGCATCTTTATCGTATATTTTTGATATATTCAGGCTCAGGTTATTCAGTATGGTATCGGAGTTTATTACTTCATTCACTTTATTCATAAAACAATTGCTTAAGATGTCTTCCTTAATCATTATTGCAGCATCCCTTTTAAGTAGTGAAAATGCATTCTTTTCCTGATGGTTCTCTGCAGCAGTCGGTAATGGTACCAGTATTGCAGGTTTTCTGAACAAACTGAGTTCCATTATACTGCTTATTCCTGCACGGCAAACAACTACATCAGATGCTGAGTATGCATAATCCATTTCCTTTATGAATTCTAGAACCTTTACATTCTTATGTACACCGCTGAACATTTCCGTATATTCCCTGTAACTGGATTTACCTGTCTGCCAGATTAAATTTATGTTGTTTTCTGTGATTTGTTTAATCGATACTTTTACGCATTCGTTTATTGCTTTTGCGCCCTGGCTTCCGCCAAAGACAAAAAGTGTCTTTAATTTGTGGTCAAGTCCGAAGAATCTGCAGGCCTCTTCTTTACTGTAAAGTTTTAACTTATTCCTTACGGGATAAGATATTTCAACTACATTATCTACCCTTTTTAAGAATTTCTCTGTTTCCTTGAAGTTCACTACAACTCTGCTGACTTTACCCGAAAGATATTTTGTAACTTTACCAGGGAATGAATTGCCTTCCTGTATAAGTGTCGGAATGCCCTTCTTTACTGCAGAAGAAACCACAGGACCGGATACGTATCCGCCCGTTCCAACTACTACGTCAGGTTTAAACTCGCTCATTATTTTCTTACATTTTCCCAGTGAATTCAGGTAATTTTTTATAAATGTTATATTATTAAATATATTCTTTCTGTTAAATCCTGTTACTTCTATAAGCTTAATCTCATAATTATTCTCTGGTACTACTTTTTCTTCCATTCTGCCCTGCGCACCTATAAAAAGTATCTTGCTCGTACTTTCGTTCTTCATAATCTCATCTGCTATTGCGATTGCTGGGAAAATATGTCCGCCTGTTCCTCCGCCTGTCATAATCACCCTCATACATTAACCCCCATAATCACTGATTGCGGTACATCACTCTGTTTTTTGTTAGAAGATATATTAATAAGTATTCCTGCCGCTGCTGAATTAAAGAGCATAGCTGTTCCGCCAAAACTTACAAACGGAATTGGTACTCCCGTTGTGGGGAAAATACCGCTTGCGACAGACATATTTACTATTGCGTATGAGACTATGATTGTCGTTATACCGAATGCAAGATACTTTCCGAATGGGTCATCTACATTCTTTACAACCTTATAACCTCTTACAAGAATAACTGCAAACATTGCGACGACAAAAGCTGTACCGATGAATCCGTATTCTTCTCCAAGGATTGAGAAGATAAAATCTCCGTATGATTCCGGCAGGAAGAATTCTTTCTGTACAGAGTTTCCGCTGCCTACTCCGAATATTCCACCGTTGCCTAATCCTATGATTGCCTGTGTTAACTGATGCTGTGCAGTACCCGTTGAACTGTACTCTGCGAAGTTTTCTAGGCGGGCACGGATGTATGATTTTGACAATATAAACAATACTGCAACAGGCGTTAAAGAGACTATTGTAAAGATTATATGTTTTATTTTAACGTCAGATGTAAGTAACAATAAAATAGTTGTTCCAAAGATTATTGATGCTGTCGAGAAATTTGGCTGCAATGCAACTAATCCGCAAACAGTAAGAATGTAAAGTAATATCGGCAGATAACCTTTGTATAGATTATCTACGTAACCTTCTTTTCTGACCAGAAGTGCTGAGACGTAGATTATCAGCGCATACTTTGCCAGGTCTGAAGGCTGGAAACTCATAGGTCCGAACATTATCCATCTGTTAACATTCTTCACGGCTGACGATGTGAAGAGCACTATAATGAGCAATGCAATCGTTCCAAAAATAATAAACTTGCTAAACTTTTCAACGTACCTGTAATCAATCTTTATAAAAACGAAAAGAACAACGAGCGAAAGCACAACTTTGAAAATATGGGACTTGAGAAGATAACTTGCATCATTCCATCTGCTTAATGAATAGTCTGAACTCGCGCTATAGACTACGGCTATGCTGAAGAAAATCAGCAGCAATACCGGTATAAGAATAAATATGTCTATTTTATGAGTTCCCTGTTTCATTATAGCTCATTTACTATTTGTTTAAAAACTTCACCTCTGTGTTCAAAGTTCTGAAACATATCAAAACTTTTGTACCCTGGAGAGAAAAGCACAAAGTCTCCCGGTTTAGCTATATTCTTTGCGTGCTTAACAGCATCAGAGAATTCATCGAACATTTTTACCATTACAGTATCCTTGAAGTGTTCTGATATTGCTTCCCTGCTCTGTCCTATCGCACAAATAAACTTTACTCTTTCTTTTATAAGCGGGTCAACTATTTCAAAATTATTAACACCTTTTTTACCGCCCATTATGAGAATTATGTTACACTTAAAACTTTCAAGTGCTACGTATAAAGAATCGTAGTTTGTTGCCTTTGAATCGTTATAATACTTAACGCCTTCAAGTTCTCTTACTGTTTCAATCCTGTGCTCAACACCTTTAAAGTTCATAAGGGTCTTTTTGATGGAATCATTACTGACACCGAATTTCTTAACTGCCATTATTGCAGCCATTGAGTTCATTACATTATGTGTTCCCCTTAAAAAGATTTCTTCCTTATTGATAATAACTTCTTCTGTATCGTGTTTATAACATACTGAATCATTATCAGTATATGTTTCATACTTAAAATCATCTGAAGGACTGTTTACACTAAATGTTCCTACTGTAGCGTTAAATATACTTACCCTGTTTTTTAAGGTTATATCGTCGTAATTAATAATAATTAAGTCATCGTCTTTCTGATTTTTATTCACTTTATACTTTGCTTCGGCATACAGTCCTAACGAACCGTGCCAGTCAATATGGTCTGAAGTAATGTTAAGTATTGCAGATACCATTGGTCTGAATGTATCTGTAAACTCAAGCTGAAAACTGCTGACTTCGAGTACTACTATGGAATCACTCTTTAAATCCGGAATGATTTCAGAGAATGCAAGACCAACGTTTCCGCAAACATGAACATCAAAACCTGAATCTCGTAACATCGTCCCTGTTAATTCTGTTGTAGTAGTTTTGCCGTTAGTGCCTGTGATTGCTATTATTGGTACATTGCAGAACCATGAAGCTGCTTCCACTTCACTTACTATTTTTATTCCTTTGGCTTTAGCTTTTACGAGAACGTCTGACCCGGGAGCAATACCTGGACTTGTAATGATGTATTCTGCATTAAATATTCTATCCGAGTTTCCTCCAAGTTCATATTCAATTCCGAAATCCATTAAAACCTGTTCATTAAGGTATAATAAGACTTCCTTCTTTGAAGAATCGCTTAACAATACTAATGCACCTGACTTCTTAAGCAGTTTTGATATCCCGATACCGCTTCTTCCGGCACCTAAAACGGTAAACTTAATATTTTTAATTTTATCAGTTTCCATCATCATCTGATTTTAAACGTTGCTAATGTCATGATTGCAAGCAAAACTGCAATTATATAAAACCTCAAAACTATCTTTGGTTCTGGTATTCCTTTCATTTCAAAATGGTGATGGAATGGCGCCATCAAGAATACTCGCCTGCCTTCTCCATATTTCTTCTTTGTATACTTGAAATAGTATCTCTGAATAAGAACTGATACTGCTTCAGCAAAAAATATTCCGCCAAGCAACGGTAACAGGAATTCCTTTTTTACCAGGATACAAAGTGTTCCAACCGCACCTCCGAGTGCAAGTGAACCTGTATCACCCATAAAGATTTGTGCGGGATAGGAATTGTACCACAGGAATCCGAGAGCCGCTCCCGCAACAGCAGTACAGTATATCACGAGCTCTCCGTTGCCTTTTAAGTATATTATGTTCAAATATTTTGAGAGAGTTATGTTACCAGAGATATATGCAATTACCCCTAAAGTTATGATTACGATTCCAACAGTACCTGTTGCAAGTCCGTCAAGACCGTCAGTCAGATTAACTGCGTTAGATGTTGCAGTTATAATGAAAATAATTATAGGAATATAGAATATCGAGAAATCAAACTGATAGTTTTTAAGGAACGGAATAGTTGTAATAGTGTTAATTCCGTGAAATTCAGGTGCTAAGTATATTACTAATCCGACAATAATCCCTACTGTTACCTGTCCAATTAATTTATACTTTGCGAGCAAACCTTTTTTGTACTTCTTAACTACTTTCAAATAATCATCAAGAAGTCCGACAAGACCCAATGATATCGTTGAGAACAAAACTAACTGTATGTAAATATTGCTTAAATTAGCCCAAAGGAGTACAGGTATCAATCCTGACATAAGAATTATCAATCCGCCCATTGTTGGCGTTCCTGCTTTAGACCAGTGGAATTTTGGTCCATCTTCCTTCTTAGCCTCGCCAATTTGTTTCTTCTTTAAGTAACTTAAAACTTTTGGGCCGACATAAAAAGTAAGCAGTAATGCCGTTATGGCTGCAAGTGCCGAACGGAAAGTTAAATACTTAAAGACATTAAATCCCGGAGGATTAAACTTTGCCTGTATATATTCAGCTAAGAAATAAAGCATCTGCCGTTAGTTTAATTTGTTAGTAAAAACATTTTGAATAACTTCTTCCATCTTCATACCTCTTGAACCTTTAACATATAATATGTCACCGTCTTTTATGTTTACTTTCAGGAACAATGACAGGTCATCCTTCTCTTCAAAGTAGAAACTGTTCTTCAAACCTCTTGCACCTTTGAAAGTGTGGTACGACATATCTCCGTAAAAATAATTGAAATCAAAACTCATTTTCTTCAGTAACTTCCCTATACCTGTATGCTCTTGCTTCGAAGCCTTGCCCATCTCGAGCATATCAGAGAGAATAATGTGTTTCCTCCCTTTTGTTTTAAAATCTTTCATCGTATCTAGACCTAACTTCACGGAATCGGGATTGCTGTTGTATGCATCATTGATAACTTTGATTCCGCAGTATTCATTAAATTCCATCCTCTTGCTGCTGAGGCTACTTAAGTTTTTCAATGCCGCAGAGATAACAGACGGCTGAATACCGAAGTATATTCCTGCTGCAATTGCAGAGAGTCCGTTGAAGTAAGAATGCTTACCGAATGTGTTTATGTATGTCTTGTAATTCTTATTATTGTGTTTGTAAGTAAGTTTCGGCCTGAATTCACCGTCGAAACCTTCCATCTTTCCTTTTATATCTGAGTTATATTTGTAAGAATAAGTGAAGTAATTGTTTTTGTGCTTACCGTAATAATTTTTCACAAAACTATCATCAAGGTTGTAGAAACAACACGAGCCGTTTTTATTAACCCAGTCATATACCTGGAATTCCTCTTTTGCTACACCCTTTAAGTTCTTAAAGAATTCAAAATGTTCTTTTCCGATGTTGGTAACCAATGCAAAATCAGGTTTTGCGATACTGCAAAGATATTCAAGCTCATTGAAGTGATTGCTGCCGAGTTCGGCTACACAGAAATTATGGTGATCTTCAATCCTTAATAAAGTCAAAGGTAATCCGATATGATTGTTAAAATTACCCTCGGTCTTAATCAAGTTGAATTTCTTAGAAAGTACTTCCGCAATAATATCTTTTGTAGAAGTTTTTCCGTTGCTCCCCGCTACTGCAAATACCGGGATGTTCATTTTATCCCTGTGAATGAGTGCAAGTTGTCCGAGCGCTTTAACTGTATCGACAACTACTGCAAAGATCTGTTTCGGATATTTATTCCTATTTTTAGTGAACCACTTTTTGTTTACGAATATCAGACGCACCTTTGCTTTTATTGCATTATCTATATAGTTGTGTCCGTCAGTTGTCTCACCCTTGATGGCAATAAATATTGAATTACGGTTAACATTTCTCGAATCAATCGAAACGTTATCGAATGAATCAGGTACTCTGCTGTTCTGTACCAGTTCACATTTTAACTTCAATATTTCCTGTTTCGTAATCACTATTTTGCAAGATTAGAATATTTTTGAATAACTTCCTGATCGTCGAAATGAGATTTCACTCCGTTTATTTCCTGATACGTTTCGTGCCCTTTACCGCATATTAAAATTATATCACCCTTTTTAGAGAACTCAATACTTCTCATGATTGCTTTATCCCTGTCGGCTTCAACTTCATACTTCTTGTTTGCATCGATGCCTTTTTCAATATCGTTTATAATGCTCATAGGGTCTTCGGTTCTTGGATTATCAGATGAAATGATAACAAAGTCTGACAGGTCAGTTGCAATTTTTCCCATCACAGGTCTCTTTGTTTTATCCTTATCACCCCCGCACCCAAACAAAGTAATTACTTTTCCGTTTACTCCTTCTGAGTTTCTTACGTCAATCGCAGCTTCTATTGCATTCTTAAGGGAATCTGATGTATGTGAGTAATCTACTATAGCACAGGCACCGTTTGGAAGCATAGTTCTATTAAACCTGCCTTTTACTGCTTCAAATTTACTGATTGCAGATAAAATTGTATCTATCCCAATTTCGTATGTTAAGCAGCATTCGATTGCTGCGAGAATATTGTACACATTGAATCTGCCTGTTAATGAAGAAATTACTGTGTGAGTGATACCGTTAATCTTTACATCAAAACTTAAACCGTTAAGTCCGATTTTTATATTTTCCGCTTTTAAGTCAGATTGATTATTAATAGAGTATAACTTTTTCTCACCTTTAGAGGAATCAAGTATTCTTATCCCGTATTCATCATCACTGTTCGATATTGCCAGAGAATTTTCAGGCAGAATATCAAACAATATCTTTTTAGCTTCCAGATAGTTTTCCATGTTTAAATGAAGGTCCATATGTTCACTTGTCAGATTTGTGAACACTGCAGTATCAAATTTAATCGTGTGTACTCTGCTGTTAACCAAGGCGATTGACGAAACTTCCATAACACAAAAATCAAGACCGTTATTTACCATTTCATTAAGCATCTGATTCATTTCGATTGAATCGGGAGTAGTTAACTTTGCGTCTGATTTGTGAGAACCAGTAATATAGTCTATAGTACCTACTAATCCACATTTATGGCCATTTGATTCTAATATGCTTTTAACTATGTATGAAATGGTTGTCTTCCCGTTTGTTCCTGTGATGCCTACAACTTTCAATTTATCAGATGGATTATCATAATAAGCACAACTGATTTCAGCCATTGCCTGTCTTACGTTTTCAACGAATACTGCATGCTGGAACTCTTTATAATCATCTTTGAAGTTTGTATCTGCAATTATTAATTCTGCACCTGCACTTGCGGCATCTTTTGCAAATTTCTTTCCGTCTGTCTTCATTCCCCTTATAGAAAAGAATATGAATCCAGGTTTAACATCTTTTGAATTAAGGCTTAGACCTTTAACTTCAAAATCTGTTACCGATTCCTGAAATCTGATTTGTGCAATATTTAATAATTCAGTTAGTTTCATTAATTTTCTTCTTTACAGAATAATATTACTTTACTCTTTGTGCTTACTTTGTTTCCGGGTTTCGGAAACATATCTACAACTTCACCGCTGCCGTTTACATCAACTATAAATCCTTCTGATACAAGTTTGTTTATAGATTTTCTTAGACTCATTTTTCTGACGTCGGGAACCAGAATAGTACTTGAGTTTTCAACGTTAGAGTTTTTTATGAATAGTTTCATCTTTTTACCGTCTTCAAGCTTGCTGCCCGATGAAGGTTCCTGAGAATCCACTGATATAATCTTCCCTTGCAGTTCTTTTGAGTTTAAGTCTTTGTCTAAATCGTAGCCTATATTTCTTTCGTTCAGAATTTCGATAGCATCTTTAACTCTGAGATTCACGAGGTTTGGAAGAACTCTGTCTTTATCAGGATTTGATTTTTCAATCACGGGTTTATCTTTATTGTCTGCAATTGATTCGTTCCTGTATGTATTAATGACATCATTAAACCCCATTATTCTTATGGCTATCTTCTGGAAAACAGGAGCAGCAACCTTACCGCCATAAAATCCATTTTTAGGGTCATCAAGAATTACCATTATAACTATTTCGGGATTATCAGCAGGAAAATATCCAACGAATGATGATATGTGTGAACTGCTTGAATATTCACCTTCAACTAATCTCTGAGTAGTGCCGGTTTTTCCGGCAACTTTGAGACCTTCAATCTTTGCGTCTGTACCTGTCCCTCTTTCAACCACACCGATAAACATATCGTTTAGTTTTTTTGCTGACTCAGAGGAGATAACCTGTCTTACAGGTGACGGGAAATTTTCGAGTATTACGTTTCCGTCAGGGGTGACTTCTTTTTTGACAATGTACGGTTTCATAAGAAGTCCGTTGTTTGCAATTGCAGCATAAGCCATCGTTAGCTGTAATGCATTTACTGCAACCTGATAACCTATAGCCATAAATTCCAGTGAGCCATTGGTAAAGTCCAGAGGTCTTTTCAGATAGCCTTTGTTCTCACCGTTCAATTCAATCCCTGTATAAATTCCAAATCCGTAATCACGTGCATACTTGAAAAATCTTTCAGCACCTAATTTCTGAGAAAGTTTCGCAACACCGATGTTGCTTGACCTCTCTATAATCTGCTGGAAGGTCAGTGATGATGCCGGGTATGAATCAATAATGTCCATACCGAATACTTTATAAGTGCCATTTTCGGTATTAATAACATCCTGAGGGTTATCCAGTTTTTCCTCAAGAATTGCTGAAGCTGTTATTAACTTGAAAGTTGAACCTGGTTCATAAATATCAGATATTACTGAATTCTTCATACCCGATGTATCTTCACGCTTAATGTTGTTCGGGTCGTAAGAAGGATAATTGCACATCGCAAGAATTTCGCCAGTCTTTACAGATACAACTAATGCTTTTCCTCTTGAAGCATTAAAAGACTTTACTCCGGCTGATAATTCTTCTTCGGCAATCTGCTGTACTCTTTTATCTATGGTCAGAATAATATTTGCACCGCCTTCAGGTTCTTTCTGAACAAAGTTCAGGTCAGGTCTTTTAAATCCCCTGCCGTCTTTTCTGGATATCATGTAACCCTCTTTGCCTGTCAGATCTTTATTTAATGCAAGTTCAATACCGCTAACACCTTTGTTGTCCAGATCATTGTAACCAATAATCTGTGAACCGATAGAGCCATAATTATAGAATCTTGATGACTCCTTGAAAACATCAAGACCTTCAAGTTTAAGAGTATCCAGACCTTTCAAATCAGAGACTTCTACTTTTCTTTCAAGGTAGAAAGCAGAAGTATTCTTATTTATAAGTTTATCGTAATACTCAAACTTACTCTTACCAAACACTGCAGCCATAACTGTGGAGACTGTATCGGGATTCTTTATCTTATAGGGATCAGCTATAACAGACACCCTGAAGACGTTGGAGACAAAAGAATTCATATTCCTGTCGAAGATACCGCCTCTCAAGGGAGAGATAATTTCCCTTGTCTGAGATTGCTTTTTAGCGATAATCTTGTATTTTTCTGAATCTAAAATCTGTATTGAAGTAAGTTTCATTATTATAATGCCAAGAAAAACCAGAAGAATTATCATAAAATAATTAATTCTACGGGTTACGGATAAGAAAGACTTATTATTTTTAAAATCGTAAAAAGTCATTCCATTTCGTTTCTTTTAATGAATATTTTCCTGTTTTGTCTGATGTTCAATTCATCTATTTTAAGATTCAGTTTTTCCTCTGCTATTTTCTTGACTCTGTCGTACGAACCCAGCTTTTCAATTTCCATTTTAAGCGAATTGTTTGTCTGGTTTGCTTTCATAATATCATCTTTAACTATGTTAACTTCTTTTATTAATTTGTTTACTGCGATTATATTGTTGATAAGAAAAACCGAAGAAGAAGAAAGCAGGAGAAAAAATGATATAGCCCAGAATATCGATATTTTTCTCTTTTGATTCTTCATGCGATAACTACCTCTGCTGCCCTTAGTTTAGCACTTCTGGATTTGGAATTTCTTTTGACTTCATCATATTCAGGCATAACAACTTTCTTCGTGAGAATCTTAAACCCCTTTGACATGTCATCTTTCATTTCGTTGCTCTTAAAGAAATTCTTTACAAGTCTGTCTTCGAGAGAGTGGTACGAAACCACAACTATTCTGCCGCCTTCGGATAAAATTTCAAGACTGTCAGAAAGTAATCTTTCAAGATCATTGAGTTCATCGTTCACTGCAATTCTTAATGCCTGAAATGCTTTAGAAAGGAACTTAACCGGTATACTTTTTTTCAGGTCATATTCTCTCTGAATAATTCTTATAAATTCGCCAGTAGTTTCGAGTTTCTTTGTTTTCCTGAAATTTATAATTGCACGTGACAACCTGTTAGCTTTTTTAATTTCACCGTAGGTTTCGAAAACGTTAGTAAGTTCGGATTCCCTGTATTCGTTTAAAATCTGACAGGCATCTAGAGAAGAGTTTTTATCTGCACGCATATCAAGCCTTGTATCGTTCATAAAACTGAAACCATCTTCGTGATCAAGCTGGTAAGAAGATAATCCAAGATCGACTACAATCCCGGTTACAGTACTGAATCCAAAATCATTTACAATGTTTTTGACCTCAGCAAAATTACCCTGCCTGAATAATATGCTTGCTGTTTTGTTTTCCAACCTTTTAGATGAATGATTTATTGCATTAATATCCTTATCAATGCAAATTAATTTTGACTCCCCCTTAATACTGTTAACAATTAACTCCGAATAACCGCCACCACCCAAAGTGCCATCAACTATAATATGTTTTTCAATCTTTGTATTTATCAAATACATATTCATAGTATCCAGTAATACCGGTATATGGTATTCGGTCTTCAAAGCATTTACCCTTTTTAATATTTATAAAATATTCTTATTTAAAATCTTTTCCGTTACCGCCTGCGCAACGCTTTCAAAAGGTTCAGGATTTTGCTTATCATATTCCGCCTTGCTTTCTGGATTCCAGATTTCAATATTCTGAAGCATACCGAGAAGCAAAATTTCCTTTTTGATATGAGCAAATTCAATCAACTGGGAAGGGAGTAAGAATCTGTTGTGTGAATCTAATTCACATTCATGTACGTACATCAAGAACTGCCTCATAAAATATCTTTCTCTGTCGTTAAAAACATTAAAGTTCACGAGACCTTTTTTTACCCTTTCCCATTCGTCAAGTGGGTATAGCATAAGACATCCGTTTAATCCACGGGTCAAAACGATTTTATTGTCGGCCTCTGGGGTCATTTTAGACCTGAATTTTCCCGGAAGAACAATCCTCGATTTTGCATCTAACACCGCTATTGAATGTCCCTGAAACAATACTTACTACTTTAAATTAAGTAAAATTGGGATTTGAAGCCACTTTACCCCACTTCATCCCACTACAAAAATACACAATTTAATGTTAAAGTCAAACGAATTTTTTAAGAATTTGTAATAAATTTTGCGGGAGTCAAAATATGGAAGTAAGAAAGGGTTTTAGGGCATTAAAAAAGGGGTTGTTAAGCAACAACCCCTTTGATATTAATTTGATTTTTCTTTTATGATATCTCGTATTCTTTGTTCACTTTTTCTTTCCCATTTGTTTCTTCTTCAAATTCATCCATTGTATGTTTGTCAACATGCGATACGAGTAATTCTCTGTATTTTCTCAAACCGGTACCTGCAGGAATTATCTGACCAATGATAACGTTTTCTTTTAATCCCAGTAAGTAATCAACTTTACCTTTTATTGCGGCATCAGTCAGGACTCTTGTTGTTTCCTGGAACGATGCTGCAGAAATAAAGCTATCTGTAGAAAGCGAAGTCTGAGTAATACCAAGTAACACTGCGTCTGCGGTTGCAGGTACAGCATCCCTTGTTTTAATACCTGTCTTGTTTTTCTTCTTCAGGAGCAGGTTTAATTCTTTTACAGCTTTCTTAGGTAAGATTTCTCCGACAGATACTGCATCGCTGTCACCTTTATCAATGACGACGACCATACCTCTCATTTTCTCGTTACCGTCTGCAAAATTGTTTTTGTGAATGACGTCACCTTCAAGGAACGTAGTATCGCCCGAACTTGTTACTTTCACTTTCTGTAACATCTGGCGTACTATAACCTCGATATGCTTATCATTAATTTTTACACCCTGAATTCTGTAAACTTCCTGAATTTCATTTACAAGATATTCCTGAACTTCAGAGACACCCTTTATCTTTAAGATGTCGACAGGATCAAAAGCACCACCTGTTAAAGGTTCACCGGCAAACACCGAATCACCGCTACGAACTAAAATATGCTTTGAAATCGGAATTCTGTAATCGATTGCTTTAGAACCGTCAACACTTCTTAATGTAACTTCACGGCTACCTCTTGAGATTTTACCAATTTCAACTTTACCGTCGATTTCAGCAATCTTCGCAGGATCCGATGGACTTCTTGCTTCGAATAATTCTGTTACTCTTGGAAGACCACCCGTGATGTCACGTGTTTTACCTGATTCTCTTGGGATCTTAACGATTGTGGCACCGGCTTTTACTTCTACTCCGTCTGCAAACAATAAGTTTGCCTTTGCAGGAATCAAGTAAGAACTTAATACTTTATTTCCGCGCTGGGAAAGGATCTGTAAAGTCGGACTCTTTGTTTTATCTTTACTTTCGATAACTGTTTTCTGTAAGTTACCTGTCTGTTCATCGATTACTAATTCGTACTGCTTGCCTTCCTGTAAATCCTGATACTGTAAAATACCGTTATGTTCAGCAACGATTACCGAGTTGTATGGATCCCACTCATAAAGTTTCTGATTCTTTATAACCTTTTCATTATTCTTTACTTTCAGTTTTGAACCATAAGGAACGTAGTATTTTGCGAGTACATTCTTCTTGTCATCAACAATGTTTATAACACCATTTCTACTTAAAGAAATATGCTGTACGTCTGTTGTTGTTTCGTATTCAACAATCTTGAAGTTTTCGAAAATAACCTTACCGTCAAACTTGGTAATGATTTCAGACTGTGTAACAATCTTACTTGCAGTACCACCGATGTGGAATGTTCTGAGTGTTAACTGTGTTCCAGGCTCACCGATTGACTGTGCTGCAATTATACCAACTGCTTCACCGACGTTAACCATCTTACCTGTTGATAAATCCCTGCCGTAACATTTTGTACAAACACCGCGTTTTGTTTCGCAGGTCAATACCGAACGGATTTCAACACCTGTTATAGGAGTCTCAGAAATTATCTTAACTTTGTCTTCATCAATTTCTTCACCGGCTTTTACGATTACCTTTTTAGTTAAAGGATTGACAACATCGTGAGTTGATACTCTTCCGAGTATTCTTTCTGCCAATGGTTCTTTTACGTCTTCACCTTCTTTTAAAGCTTCTGTATATACTCCACGGATAGTTCCGCAGTCTTTTTCATTTATAATAACATCCTGCGCTACGTCAACAAGTCTGCGTGTCAGGTAACCCGCATCAGCAGTCTTTAAAGCCGTATCGGCAAGACCTTTTCTCGCACCGTGAGTGGAGATAAAGTATTCAAGGATTGAAAGACCTTCTTTAAAGTTTGCAATAATAGGATTCTCAATAATTTCACCTGCTTGGCCTGTTAAAGACTTCTGCGGTTTCTGCATAAGACCTCTCATACCTGCTAGCTGGCTAACCTGTTCAGCGGAACCTCTTGCACCTGAGTCTATCATCATGTGCAATGAGTTAAATCCATTCTTGGATTTACGTAAATTATCCATCAAATCATTCTTTACGTGATCACGTACGTGTGTCCAGTTATCAATAACCTTATTGTATCTTTCGTTTTCAGAAATGATACCTTTTGATTTTTGTTTTTCAATCGACTCTACTTTGGCTAATGCCTCTTCAATAATTTTCTTCTTTGTGCTCGGAACTTCAATGTCATCAATGTTAACTGACAAGCCGCCTAAAGTTGCATGCTTAAACCCAAGTTCTTTTAACTTATCCAGGAATAAAGCAGTCTTTTGGTTACCGACTTTTCTGTATATCATTCCAATGATTGAAATGATTTTTTTCTTTTTCAAGAGATCATTGATGAACGGAATTTCTTCCGGTACTATTTGATTAAATATTACCCTACCTGCAGTTGTTTCAATAATCTCGCCTTTTATTCTAATCTTAATTCTGGCGTGAATACTTACAACCTTATTGTTAACAGCTACGATTAATTCATCAGCAGATGCAAATATTTTTCCTTCACCTTTATCACCTTTTAATTCTTTGGTTAAATAATAGCAACCAAGTACTAATTCCTGGTTAGGAACGATAATAGGATTACCGTTCTGCGGTGAAAGAATGTTATGCGAAGACAACATTAATATTGTTGCTTCAAGTTGCGCATCATAGGATAACGGAACGTGTACAGCCATCTGGTCACCGTCAAAGTCGGCATTGAACGCTGTGCAAACAAAAGGATGCAATGTTATTGCCTTTCCTTCAATCAGTACAGGCTGGAATGCCTGAATACTAAGCCTGTGCAGTGTAGGAGCACGATTTAATAATACAGGATGTCCATCGATTACGTTTTCAAGAATATCCCATACGTCCGGTGTTCTCTTGTCAATTAATTTTTTTGCACTCTTTACAGTCTTTACATAATCCCTGTCAATAAGTCTTCTGATAACGAATGGTTTGAACAATTCCAGTGCCATATCTTTTGGAATACCGCATTCGTGAAGCTTAAGTTCAGGCCCTACAACGATAACAGACCTGCCTGAATAGTCAACTCTTTTACCGAGTAAATTCTGGCGAAATCTTCCCTGTTTACCTTTTAATATATCCGACAAAGATTTTAAAGCTCTGTTTTCAGACCTTACAGCTGTAACTCTTCTTGAGTTATCGAGTAAAGCATCAACAGCTTCCTGCAGCATTCTTTTTTCATTTCTTAAGATTACCTCAGGTGCTTTAATATCTATTAATCTCTTTAACCTGTTATTTCTGATTATAACTCTTCTGTACAAATCATTCAGATCACTCGTTGCAAATCTGCCGCCTTCTAAAGGAACCAAAGGACGCAGCTCAGGAGGTATTACAGGAATAACATCGAATACCATCCACTCAGGTTTATTTGGTTTTCCGTCCGGCTTAAGTTTGAATGATTCAAGAACCCTTAATCTCTTAATGTTCTCGGCTTTTTTAATGGCAGAAGGTTCATCGAGTAATTCGGCTCTTAATCTTGCAACCTCTTCATTAATGATAACACGTCTTAACATTTCCTTTATAGCTTTTCCGCCCTGATCAACAATAAATTTTTCTTTATTGTCATCATCAAGAAACTGATTATCTTCAGGCATCTTGGCTAATTCTTCAAGATAGTCTTCTTCTGTTATTAATTCATGTTTCTTAAACCTGGATTTCCCAGGATTTACAACAACATATGATTCATAGTATATTATTTTTTCCAGTTCTTTGGATGTTATTCCAAGTACATAACCTATCTTCGAAGGTAATGACCTGAAATACCAGATATGAACAACCGGTACGCATAAGGAAATATGTCCCATTCTCTCACGTCTGACACTTTTCATATTAATCTCAACACCGCATCTGTCACAAACTATTCCTTTGTACCTTATTCCTCTGTATTTACCGCAATGACATTCCCAGTCTTTAACCGGACCGAATATTTTTTCACAGAACAAACCGTCTTTGTCAGGCTTAAATGTTCTGTAGTTTATCGTTTCTGGTTTTGTAACCTCGCCATAAGAATTTGTTATTATTGTGTCTGTCGAAGAGATGTTTATTGTTATCTTCGAAAAACGTTTTTTCTTTTGTTCGGGTTTAATTGGCATATTTTAAATAAAATTAATTTCTTTGTTTTGTTTTAGTCAATATTTATATCTAATCCTAATCCTTGCAGCTCTTTCATTATAACGTTGAAAGCTTCCGGAATATTCGGCTCGGGTAAGTTTTCACCTTTAATAATTGCCTCGTAAACTTTGCTTCTTCCAACAACATCATCACTCTTAACTGTTAACATTTCTCTTAATATATTCGATGCACCATAGCCCTGAAGTGCCCAGCACTCCATCTCTCCAAACCTCTGACCACCGAATTGTGCTTTACCACCAAGCGGCTGCTGGGTTATTAAAGAGTAAGGTCCGATTGAACGTGCGTGAATCTTGTCGTCAACCAGATGAGAAAGTTTCAGCATATAGATATAACCGATTGTAACCTGCTGGTCGAATTTAATACCCGTCATTCCGTCGAATAATTCTGATCTTGAGTTATTCGGTAATCCTGACTGTTCAAGCGAGGTAATAATTTCTTCAACAGTTGCACCATCAAAAATTGGAGTAGCAAACTTAACACCGTTTTGTTTTCCAACCCATCCGAGAGCTGTTTCGTATAATTGTCCTAAATTCATTCTCGAAGGAACACCTAACGGATTAAGAACTATATCCACTGGTCTTCCATCAGGTAAGAACGGCATATCTTCAGGTGGTACGATTTTGGCAACAACACCCTTATTACCGTGTCTGCCTGCCATTTTATCACCTACGGAAAGTTTTCTCTTTTTTGCTACATAAACCTTAGCAAGTTTTACAACTCCATTTGGTAATTCATCACCTAATGTAACTTTTACTTTTAATCTCTTATATTTCTCTTCGATTTCAACAATCTTATAATGGTAATTCTTAAAGATATCGATTATTAAAGAATTTGCTTTTTTACTGTTTGACCAGTCGCCTTCAACATCCAGTTCACGGAAATCTACGGCATTGTTGTTAAAGAGGTTTGTAAATGTTTCTCTTTTGAATGTTACATTCTTCTTTACAACTATGTTTCCTTTTATATCTCTTATTCCTTCAGAATCTTTTCCATCCAGAAGAATTCCAAGTTTCTCCGCTAACTTTAAGTTAAGTTCTTTTATATCTTTCTTTCTGTCACTTTCATATTTATCAATTCTCTTCTTCTCTTCACGTTTACCTTCTGAGTCCTTGGTTTTTCTTGAGAATAATTTCCTGTTGATAACAATCCCTTTTAATCCGGGAGTTGCTTTTAAAGAAGCATCTTTTACGTCACCGGCCTTATCACCAAAGATAGCTCTTAAGAGTTTTTCTTCAGGTGTAGGTTCTGTTTCACCCTTAGGTGTAACTTTACCTATTAATATATCGCCTTCTTTTACATCTGCACCAATTCTTACTATACCGTTCTCATCCAGGTCTTTTGTTGCTTCTTCACTAACATTAGGAATTTCTTTTGTTAATTCTTCTTCACCTCTTTTTGTATCTCTGACTTCAAGACTGAATTCTTCGATATGTACTGAAGTGAAAATATCTTTTGATACAACTTTTTCACTTATTACGATAGCATCCTCAAAGTTATATCCTCTCCAAGGCATAAACGCAACCAGGATATTTCTGCCCAGTGCAAGTTCGCCGTTTTCTGTTGAAGAACCATCAGCAAGTATATCACCCTTTTTAACTTTTTGCCCCTCTCTTACGATTGGTCTCTGGTTAATAGAAGTATCCTGATTTGTTCTTAAGAATTTAACTAATCTGTATTCAACTGTTCTCTTGTCTTCAAAGCTTAAAAGACTTTCTTCTGAATCTTCTCTTATGTTATATTTTACAATAATCTTATCTGATGAGACATACTCAATTACACCATCTGCTTCAGCAACAATCATCGAACGGGAATCTCTTGCGACAATTTCTTCGAATCCTGTACCGACAATCGGTGACTGAGGTCTTAATAACGGAACTGCCTGACGTTGCATATTACTTCCCATCAGTGCTCTGTTAGCATCATCATGTTCTAAGAACGGTATTAATGCTGCTGCCGCAGAAACAATCTGGTTCGTGGCTACATCCATATAATCTACATTCTTACCTTCTTCTAAAGGAAAATCACCTTTGAATCTGGTCTTTACCTTTTTATTCATAAAGATACCTTTATTATCTAAAGGTTCGTTTGCCTGTGCGATATAGAATTCATCTTCTTTATCAGCAGAAATGAATTCAATAGTATCTGATACTATTCCGTTGTCAACTGTTCTGTATGGTGTTTCAATAAATCCGAGTTCATTAACTCTTGAGTGAATACACAATGAGGAAATAAGACCGATATTCGGACCTTCCGGTGTTTCAATCGGACATAATCTTCCGTAGTGTGTATAGTGAACGTCACGAACTTCAAAACCGGCTCTTTCACGTGACAGACCGCCAGGTCCTAAAGCCGAGATTCTTCTCTTGTGAGTCATCTCTGATAATGGATTTGTCTGATCCATAAACTGCGATAACTGACTAGTTCCGAAGAATGAAGACAAGGCACTTGTAATAGGCCTTGAGCTCACTAATCTTAAAGGAGTTAAATTTTCTTCATCGTGGATACTCATCTTTTCCCTGATGGTTCTGATCATTCTTGAAAGACCAAGACCAAACTGCTGTGACAACTGTTCATTCACTGTTCTTACTCTTCTGTTTCCTAAATGGTCTATATCATCAACTTCTTTTTTCCTGTCAACTAAATCTCTTATATACTCAATAATTTTCTTTATATCTTCGAGTGTAAGAATAGTTGTGGTTAAATCTATATCTAAATCAAGTTTTCTGTTTATTTTATATCTTCCTACTTCACCTAAGTCATACTTCTTTGTGTTGAAGAACTGCTTTTCAATATAACTCTTGGCACTTTCACCTTCTGCATCAGTCATTAAATGCTGAGCTGCCTTCTTATCCTTCGGATTAGTAGGTTCGGTTGGTGCCGTTGCAATCTCTTCTTCTTCATCTTCATTAATCGTATTAAATATAACTCTTTCGCCGTCTGTACAATCTTTCTTAAGTAAGTTGATATAATGGATCTTAGCATTTAAAACGGAAATTAAATGTTCTTCACTTAATACGGTATCGGATTCGATTCCAAGTTCCTCACCTGTATTAGTATCTATTATGTTTTCAACTGTTGTTCTGCCAACGAAATCAAGGTATGTATTATTAGTAACGTGAACGTGGTCAACAAGATTAAACAACTCCATCATTTTGAGTTTATCGTTTATAGATAAAGCTCTTAATAAAGTTGAGAAATAGAATTTCTTCTTTCTGTCAACGTAAGCATACAATAAGTCATTAATATCAGTCGTAAATTCAACCCATGAACCTTTATAAGGAATAACCCTTGCAGAAAATAGTTCGGTTCCGTTTGCGTGTGTTGATTCACTGAATACAACACCAGGTGACCTGTGCAGCTGGCTGACTATTACTCTTTCAGAGCCATTAATTATAAAACTGCCTCGCGGAGTCATATAAGGTAACTGGCCTAAATAAACATCCTGTTCTAAAACGTAGTTATATTCTTTAGCGGCTGAGTTTGGCTTCGTAGACAAACGTAATTTCACCTTAACCGGGACAGAATACGTCAATCCCTGTTCCTGACATTCTATAATAGTGTAAGGTGGCTTTTCGATAAAATATTCTACGAATTCAAGTAAAGCCGTCTCTCTTGAATCTGTTATTGGGAAATTATCCTCAAATACTTTTTGTAGTCCAATAGGTTTTCTCTTACTGATAGGAACATCTTCCTGTAAGAAATCTTTGTATGACTGCAACTGAACGTTTAATAGATCAGGCGGATCCTTGTGAATATCCGATTTCGAGAATGTTAATCTATTGTTCTTACTGTTGAGGGGTTTTAATCCTGCTAAAACACCTTTTAATTCCATTTATTCTTATTTAATTATATATAAAATATAAAACAAAATAAAAGCAATAAGGTTTAAGGATGATCTCTCATCCTCAAACCAATTACTTTCAATATTTCTGACATTTAGAGTCTTATTTAATTTCAACCTTTGCGCCGACTGCTTCTAATTCTGCTTTTAATTTCTCAGCATCAGCCTTTGGCATATTTTCTTTTACAGGTTTTGGTGCACCTTCAACTAATGCTTTAGCTTCTGTTAAACCTAAACCGGTTGCAGTTTTAACTGCTTTAATTACCTTAATTTTATCAGCACCGACTTCTGCTAATACAACTGTGAATTCGGTTTTTTCTTCTTCCGCTGCTGCTGCAGGGGCTGAAGCTGCTGCCATCATTACAGGTGCTGCTGCAGTTACGCCAAATTTATCTTCTAATGCTTTCTTTAATTCTGAAGCTTCAGTTAAAGTTAAGTTTGATATTTTTTCTAATAATTCTTCTACTACTGACATTTTTATTTCCTTTAATAATTAAAATTTAATTTAAAATTTATTTAAAACTTAAAACTAAGCTGCTCTCTTTTTGGCAGCTTCTTCAATGATACTTGCAAGATCTCTGACAACCGCATTAATCGAACCAACGATACCCGATACCGGTGAATCGAGGCTTGATAATATACCCGAAATAAGTTCTTCTTTCGAGAGCAACGAAGCAAGTAAACCCATTTTATCGCTGCCATAGTATAATCCATCAACTATAGCTGCTTTGAATTTTGGTTTTTCAACTTTTTCTGTTACTTTCTTTAGAATTTTTGCGGGTGCAATAGGGTTGCTTCCGGAAAAAACAATACCTGTATTTCCTTTTAAATGACCTTTAAGATTTTCAACAAAGCCTGAATACTGTTCGCTTTCCTGTAACGCCCTGATAGCGAAAGTGTTCTTTACGACTTTATATTTAATCTCCGCCTTATAGAATTCACCACGCAGATTATTAACGTCTGCGACAGTCATTCCGACGAAATCAATTAAGTAGATAGCTGGTGCATTGTTCATCATTTCCTTAATCTCAGCAATTATCTCATTCTTTTTACTTTTTTCCATACAAATTGTTAATAATTATAAAACATTTTGAAGCCATATCCGGTTATCACAATCCCGGTATACGTTATATATGTATTGAGTGCGTAAACTTTATTATACCGCGGCTTTAAGTTCAGGCAATGTTCTGTCTATTTTTATGCCTGGGCCCATTGTGCTCGAGAGTGTAATACCTTTAATATAAACACCTTTTGCTGCTGCGGGTTTTAACTTAACAATCATTGTTATAAAAGCAGTAATATTTTCAACCAACTTATGCTCATCGAACGATGCCTTACCTATTGCTGAATGGACGGTACCGTTTTTATCAACTCTGAAATCAATCTTTCCTGCTTTTACTTCTTTTACTGCCTGACCGACGTTAGGTGTAACCGTTCCGCTTTTCGGATTCGGCATTAAACCGCGTGGTCCTAAAATCTTACCTAATTTACCAAGTTCTGCCATTGAATCAGGTGTTGCTATTATAACGTCAACATCTGTCCAGCCGTCCTGGATTTTCTTTAAATAATCTTCGAATCCTACGTGTTCAGCACCTGCATCGATTGCCTCCTGTTGTTTATCAGGTCTGGCGATAACCAGAACTCGGATTGTTTTACCCGTTCCGTTAGGAAGGGCAACAGTACCACGAACGACCTGGTCTGCGTGTTTAGGATCAACTCCTAAATTCATAGCAATATCAACTGACTCATCAAATTTTGATTTAGCATACTTCTTAACCATTGAAACTGATTCTGCTATTTTATATTCTTTCTTTGAATCTAATGATTTACTTATTTCTTTCTGTTTCTTTGTTAGTTTCATTTTTCTAAAAACAATTTAATTTCGTTAATTATTCTACGGTTATTCCCATACTTCTTGCAGTACCCTTAACCATGCTC
>Ga0194062_1000168_pt1 | contig 27095 bp, 15 predicted proteins | sample SepL2225m_MetaG_FD_155481 | JGI IMG/M metagenome (GOLD analysis project Ga0194062, IMG submission 155481) | Anoxic zone freshwater microbial communities from boreal shield lake in IISD Experimental Lakes Area, Ontario, Canada - Sep2016-L224-25m | ecosystem: Environmental > Aquatic > Freshwater >... | reverse complement strand
CTTTCACGCCTTTGCCGTCATTCGGCACACCGTCACCGTTGAATCCCTCTTAGACGCCATGCTACGGCGAGCCTTGCCGGGTGGCTGCCAAAACCAAAGCTACTCATGCTGATTGGCGAAGGTATTGTCGCATCCGAATAGTGTTGTTATTGCCTTTGGTGGCCTTAATTGGTTGGATTCGCCTAGTTTACCTGTCACGGCCTCACCGTCACAGTTGTGCTGGCCGAATTATTGCTGTAGCTGGTTTCGCCAGGCAGTTTGGTAATTGTCGCGGTATTGGTCACCGCGCCAGTGGACAGCGGCGCGACCACCGGAACCTGGATTGCCACGCCCAGGCTCGCCCCACCCGCCAACGGCAAGGGACCGGTGTATTTGCAGGCCACCTGCCTGCGGCCCGCCCCGACCACGCACTGCCAACCGTAAGGCTGGACAGCAGGCCAGCCAGCCGCCACCGTCATGCCAGCCGGCAACACATCCAGCACCGTCGGACGGGTGATCAAACTGCCCGCACCGACCACATTGCCGGCCTGCAAGGTGTAAGTGAGCGTGTCGCCAGGGTTCACCGACGGCGAACCCGCCGCCTTGGTGATCTCAAGATTGGGGGCGGTCGCGAGGGTGCTAATCATAAAGCCGAAATCGGCATTGCCGAAGGCTGTCGTGCCAAGCGTGCGCAGATCAAAGGTACGGCTCAGAATCCCATTGACCGGACTCGCCGTGATGCCGATACCTTGATCGTAATTATTGGCCCAAGGGAAGGCCGACGTGTCATCGACATAACTACTGACCGCACCATAAAGGGGCTTGGTGCCATTGCTGTCGGACCTGAAGTTCAAGGGCAAGATTTGCAGTTGGTACGCCTTGCCCGCATCGTTCATCGGCACATCGGTGAATTGGTAAGCCCCGCCGCCCGCCGTGGCCCGGTCGGCAATCGGAGTGCCGTTCGCATCCGACGCTTGGACACAGTTCGATCCATTGGCATCGCATAGCAACAACCTTAACACTACGCCATTGATACCCTTTTCCCCCAGTGCCGGTTCGTAGGTGCCATTGTCGTTGTTATCCAGCCAGACTAGGTCGCCGACCATGTAAAGCGGCGGTGCCGGGTTTTGCTGGTATGGCATCACATGCTGGCTGGCCGCGTTAACGGTCTTTTCCCTTCCTATCGGTTTGCCAGTGGCTTTGGCGGTGTTGGCGACGGGGTTGGCTTCGCCCTCAAGGATCACATGGCTTGCCTTGCAAACCATTTGCTCACCCGGATTGAGCGTGGCACCCTGGGCTGGCAAGCAGGCCCCCGCCACATTAAGCGCCACGCCGAGCTTGTCGTCAGTCAGCGCGACATTGGTCAGCGCAACGGCCCCGGTGTTGGTCGCCACGAAGGTGTAGGCCAGGGTGTCGCCGACCGACAGTCCGGCGGGTCCTTGGTCCATAGGCATTGTCACTGTCGTTGTCAGGGCGAGCGAGGCCGATTCGCCGCTGTCCAGTTCGCGTGTGTCTTTGTCTGTAAGCGTTTTGCCGCTGGTGTCCGAGGCGGTTGCCAACGCGGAATTGATGACCTTGCCCGCCGTCACGTCGGCCGAGGTCAGGCTGTAATCCGCATTGGGCGTACAGATTGTTTTCTCCCCGGCAGACAGGGTCTTCTTCGCGCATTCGATGCTGTAGTCCGGATCAGGCAGCAACGGGTCGGTGACATAGAGATTGTCAAGCGTCACGATTCCGGCGTTGCGGACGATGAAGGCGAATCCCACTGGCTCGCCCAAGTCGAACAGGCCATTCAAATTGGTGTCTTTGTGTGCCGCCGTTTTGGCTAGGTCAATCTGGCCTTGGGCCGGGGCGTTATTCCAAATAACGGATGCAACCGATTGCACCGCCGTACCGTCCGCCGCCTTGCCTGTGGCAATGCCGGTGTTGCCGATCCTGCCCGCGCTGGCTTCCGCCGTGGTCACGGTATGTTTGCCGGTGCAGTTGACCGATTCGTTCGGGCGCAGGAGGTTGTCGGCTCCGGCCAGGCTGAATGGATTATTCCGGTCGGTCATTGTGTGGCAGGCCAGCGAATTGGCATCCAATTGCGGATCGGACAAGGAAACGGGCGTTAGGTCGATGTCGCCACGGTTGGCGATGACGAAGGTGTAGACGAGTTGTTCGCCCGCTTGCACTGTTTCGCTAGGCGACTGCAGCGACGCTTTCTTGACCAATTCAATCGCCGGATTGGTTGGGTAAACGAGGGCCCTGCCGCAGTTCGCCAAGGCGGTTCCCGGACAGTTGGCGGTATCCGGGGTTTGCCCGTCTCCGGTGATGCTGGCTTGGTTAGCCTGAACGCCAGAGGCGGTCGCCACCGCTGTCAGCGTGATCGTCTGACTGCCCACCGTCAGCGGGTCGGCATGGTTGCACAGCAGCGCTGCGCCGTTGCCGCCTTGGAGCGATTGCGCTGCCGAGACGGCCGGCGTGCAAACCCATCCGTCCCCGGCTTGAACATTGACGAGCTTGATGCCGGATGGCAACACGTCCGACACTTGAGCCTGACCGGCTGTTGGATTGCCGCTGTTGCCGATTGTCAGTGTGTAAGTGAACGGTTGGCCCACTGCCGGCTGGCTGGTGCTCGCTGCCTTTTCTATGCGCAAGTCGGGCGGGAAGACTTGGTCGGCGACGGTGATGCCGACCGTGGCGGTATCGCAAAGGGTGTTGTTCGGACTGGGCAGACACAGTTTATAGGTGAAGCTGTCGGAACCGCTGAAACCGGATGCCGGGGTATAGGCGTAAGTGCCATCAAAGCCCAGCAAGACCGTGCCATGGGCAGGCCCGGCCGTCTTGGTAAACACCGAGCCATTCGGATAGAGGTCATTCCCCGCAACAGTGCCGTTCAACGAAATGCCGTAGGCGGTGTCGGCGCTGTCATTGGCTGCGTCAGGCCCTTCGGTGATGCCGAAGTTTCGGCCAGTGAGCGTTGCCACGCCTAAGCTTATGTCGAGCATGCCGTCAATCGCACCATCCGGGATGCTGTTGTTGTTTTCGCCGGTATTACCCCAGCCTGTTGGCAGGTTGGCCGTGGCACTGCCCTGCGGGTCGGCGGACAGCACGAGAGTGTAATGGGCGTTGGGGGTCAGAGCCAAGGCGTAACCGCCATCCAAAGCGACTGCGGCGGTAGCGACCGGGAAGCCCGCGTTCACGGCGGTGACGTGGAGCTTGCCCCCCGCGTTGATGCCCGCTTCCGCCCCGTCTTGCAGTTGGTCGAGGTTGGCGTCCCGGAACACCGTGCCGCTGACGGACACTGAGACAGGCTGGGCGACTGTAACGTTGAGGTAGGCATTGGAAGAATGGCCGAGGCTGTCGCGGATCAGGTAGGGCTGTGCCGCCGTCGTGCCGGTGAAATTGAAAGCTGGTGTGAAAGTGACCGTGCCATCATTGTTGACCGCCCAAGCCCCGTCCGCCGAGCTTAAGCTTTGCTCCACCGCCGACGTGCCGGGGTTCAGGTCGAGCGTGGTCGGATTGAGGGTCGCGCCTAGGCTGGCCTTGTCATTGCCAGCCGGGGCCAAGTTGACCGGGGTGTTGAACGACGTGCTGGCACTGTCGCTGAGCGTCGTCGGCACTGCCGTCGGATTGACGGCTATGCCAATGGCGGCGGCCGCGACCAAGCCGCCGCTGTCGGCCACCGAATAGCCCTGTGGATGGGTGGTTCCGGTAAACGGTTTGCCGCTGCCTTGAAAATCGGCGGCGGGCGTGAAGGTGACCGTGCCATTGGAATGTGCGATCCAATCGCCTTCATCCGTGGCGACCGTGCCGTCCAATTGATCGGGAGTTGCGGGGTTCAGGTCAACCATCCCCGCATTCATGGCCTGGCCCGTGCTTGCGCTGTCGTTGTCGAGGATGGCTAAGGTGATGGGCGTGGACGGGAGTGTCGAGCCGCTGTCATTCTGTGCCAAGGGGTTGATGCCGCCAGTCACGACTACTGTGATGATGGATTGTGTTGTTTTGCCGACACTATCGGCAATCGCATAAGTCAGGTGAGTCACCCCGGTAAAATTAGCTGTCGGCGAAAACGTCACCCTGCCGTCGCCATTGGATTGCCAAGTGCCTTCGGGCTTGGTCAGCTTGGCTTGCACGCCGTCGGCTGCGGTGTCGAGGTCCACCGAGGCCACGTCCAAGGTCTGGCCGGGGCCGGCCACATCATTGAGTTTAAGATCAAGGGTAATGGGTGTGCCGGGCAGGGTCGTGCCCACATCGGGGTTGGCGAGCGGGCCGTTGACGGCGGTGTCCCCGGTCGGGTTGCCAGGCCCTGTGACGGTCACCGTGAGGTTGGCGGTGTTGGTCGCTTGCCCCAAGTTGTCCTTGACCCAATACTGGATCGTGCAAAGACCGGTGAAACTGGGCAGCGGGTCAAACGTGACTGTCCCTGCGGGGTTGGCGGTAAACGTGCCTTCGCCCGGTACGGTTCGGGTGGCATTGATCGAGGGCGTGGACGGGTCGAGGTCGATGGATGCCAAGTTAAAGCCGGACGCGCCTAGTGCGAATCTGTCGTTGGCAAGCACGTCCATCGTGACATTGACATCCTTGCGGGTCGCGGTGCCATCGTTGCCTGCCAGCGGCGGCACGGACGATCCCACCGCACCGGCTTCCACGGTGATGGTGGCGGAGTTCGAGGCGTTGAGCGTGCCGTCGCTGGCAGAGTAAACGATCAAATAATCGCCCACCGTATTCCGTGCAGGCGTCCAGTCAAAAATCGCTCGGGCTACGCCGGGCGCTTGCGGGTCGGCGGCTTGCGGGGTCAGCGTGGCCCCGGCGGGCAGGGGGGTTGCCGACAGCGTGACCGGCCTGCCGTCCGGGCTGCTGGCCTCGACTAGGAACGAAACTTGCTTTTGTTCTTGGGTTTTGCGGCCGGGGATGAATTGGACCACCGGCGGGCGGGGGACGGCGGACTGGGCATCGAAGCGGGCGTCGTAAAGCCCCGTGCTATTCACGTCGAAGACGTTGACCCAATACTCCACTTGCTTGCTTTGTGCGTTGCGGGTCTTGGAAAGCCAGACGTTATCGGACCCCATTACCTTGCCGTCGGATCGGACCATCTGCCCCAAAGCCTTCTGGCCGCTGAACGGGTCGGGACGCTTGACATAGACAAAGCCCGCCGTGGCCGGGAAGCCGAGGCGGTAGCCGGTCGAGCCTCCGGCAGTGATGCCCGCCGTCAACACGGCTGAGGAACTGCGGTCGGTGACCTCGGTGTCGGTGCTGTCGGACTCGTAGACCCGGATCACGTCACCGTCCCGCGCCAGAAAGTCGCGCACGGCATCGCGCCCAGGCAAATCCACCCGCACGTCGCGAATTAGGAAATGCGGGTTGGTGGCTTGCAGGATGGAGGTGAGTGAGCCGCCCAATTCGTCGGAATGGCTGAACTTGGCGGTGAACTCGGTGAACTTCCCGGCCAGCGTGGCTTCCATGTCCCAGCGGCCCATCTTGCTGGAACCTGCGGCAATTTCGCCAAAATTGACCAGCAAGGTGTTTTGCGCCGGGGTGTCGTCCACGAAACTCCCCGTGAGCGTGAAATTAATCAGCAGCCCTTGGTTGTTTTCAACAATCTTGGGCTGGGCCGAGTCGATTTTGAGGTTTTTGGCGGCGGCATACCCAATGTTTTTGACCCTGACACCCAGCGTGAACGGCTCGACCGGCTCGATTGCGGGGGTCAGCGGGTCGTCGCCCCACACGTCTTGGGTGAGGAAGTAGTCAAGTGTCAACAATGGTAGCGGCTTGACGGTGATGACATCGGGGGAGACTTCCAGCACGGTGTCCTCGCCGCCAAAGCGGTAGGTGAGCGTGGCACCCACCAGGTACTTTTTGCCCAACGGGCTGGAACCGGCCGAACCCGGCGAGGGGATCAGCAGCCAATCAATGGTGGAGGTGGTCTTTGGGCTGACGGTTCCGGTGCCGTCCACCGCGTCAATGTTCTGTTTGCTGTAAAGGCGCAGGAAAAACTTGGCGGACAGGTCGCTGGGGTTGTCGGTGACGGCAACGGGTGTTCCATTTTCGTCGGTGACCTTCACCACCACAGAGACGTTTTCGATCACGCCCGTGTCGGTGGTGTTGTTGATCTTCATCTCGGCATCGAACGCCTGGCGCTCCAGCGTCAGTTCCTGCCTGATCTCGATCTTGACCCGTGCGCAGACGGTGTCTTCCGCATGGGCAAGACGGGGGGAAAGCGAGGTGGTTAACAGGGTTAAAACGACAAACAGCAGCCAGCCACGCCCCCAGACCGACAGGCGGGCATAGTGTGAAAGCCAATGCCGTAGGCTTGCTTTGCCCACTACAGCTTTGATGACAATTGCGCCAATTCCAAGCATGGATTGCTTACAGCCGTTATTTCCACTGAATGCGTCATCCTTCTCGCGGCAATGATAACTTTCCTAGCTTCATCGGGGCGGTCAAGGACACTGAAATCACCCGGTCATAAGTCATAACCGGATTTGCCAACCTTTCTGAATGAAACCATAAGCACGGGTTTAAGTCAACACGAAATATTAGGGATATTAAGCGTAGGCTTAAAACCACACGAGGGTGGCATTTCTAAAGTGCGGACGGGCGGCATGATCATTTTGCGCTTACACCCGAACGGCGCCTACTAGGCGTTATGTCAAACGGGGGATCAAATTTTAAATCTGTTCTTCCGATTTTAGTGGAAAATCATTGCGCCTTCCACCCAGGCTTGATGTCCTCAAGCAAGGCATTAACCTTGTCAACGACATCCTCTGGCACACTTCCTCCTTCGCCGATTTCAATACTGACGCGAATAAGTAATTTCTGCCCCGCAGTCAGGATCCGCAGTTCATCAATACGCTCAGAGAAATCTTGGATTTGATGGGTTTCCAGTTCAGCGGCGGCTATCTTTGTGCCGTATGCTTTAGGATTGATAATTTTGATCCCTGGCAGTTCTTTAGGCACTCGTATCTTTAATGAACTAGCGCCGCCGAGGTCACAGGGCCAAGGGGACGAGTCTAAAGTCCTCTCCAACAGTCCAAGCTGGAAACCTTCATCCATCGCCCGTTTTACGATTACCCAGGGAAGCGGCTTGCCTGCCCCTTTTAACGCTGACAACGCTGCATGAATAAGGAATCCAGTGGTTTCCCCGTCGGTCCAAGCCGGAGCAAGCTGTGTAGGCAGCAGGTCGGTTGCAGCGATTGGTGCTGGCGGTGCGAGAAGAACCGCCTGTTCGTCGAAGAATCCGGCAGGTAACTCCTCACCCAAAACACTGATGGTGCCGTTGACCAGCCAAAGGCATCGGCTCTTGACCGCACCGGCCACGGCAGCTTTAATCGCTTCAGGCGTTGCAGACGGAATCAGTAGATTTTCGGAATATCCCCCTTTGTCCACGGGTTCAAAGTGTGTCCCGGAGAAATAAGTTTCCAAGCGGGCTAAGTCAATCGAATCGCCAGACCACAAACCGGGCAGTATTCCCGGCGCAAGCAGTGCGGGGTCCAGATCGACCAGGGTGGAGGCATCGGAAAGCAACACTTCCAAGCTCGATTCGGCCAGTGCGTGGTCATCGGGGCGGCATTTCCAGAACGTCCGCATCGATTTATCGGAACGGGTCACCCGCAGCACGAAGTCGCCAGCCCCGCAGCCTGACAACAGCGTTTCGAGGATTGCTGTGCGATTCAACATCTTTGGCAGCTTGGCTGTTGTCGCGAAGGAACCGACCAAGTCTTTGACGAAGCGGGATTTCTCCCCCTCTTCCCACAGGTCGTAAGGTCCGCCAGGCAGCAGCGCCTCGGCATTGACCGCAGTGCTTTCGATGCGTACCCGCTTGTCGGCGGCGATCTTCAAAAACAAAGGCGTGTTATCGACGGCGATGCGGTAAGCGGCCACCTCGTTCTTGTCGTTGACGGTCACGATGATGCAATACGCCATCACGATTTGGGACACCATCTCGTTGCCTGCGACACGCAGACTGGCTTCTAACATGGCGGTGCGGGCGGTGTCGATATCGTTGCGGTCCTTCAGCATTTCCCTGACTTTTTCCCAACCCAGAAAGTCCCTCACTTTTTCGCGGGCGATGTCCATCGCTTCAATGGATGGCACTGCCAGCACCACCGCATTGCGATTATTCGCACGCGGTTTGTCAGGCCCGGTCGTTTCATCCAGGAATCGCTTTGCTTCGACGCTGGGTTTCCCCGCTTCGGATGCCGCTTTCGGCCTGAGGATTGCGTAATGGAACTCGCCGTCGTCTTCGATTTCCGAGGGTTTGCCGGGCAGCTTATGCAGCTTGACCCCGTAGCCGCCCGCACCTTCCCAGAGTTTCGTGGCTTTGCCGATCTGATTTTCCAGCACTTCATCCAGCACCGTTTGGCTGATGTGCAGGCGGGCATCATGATGCATTTGCTTGAGGTTGGGCCTGGAACCCAAACGCCAAACCTTGGGCAGCCCCGCCTCACGTTCGTTGGTGAAGGTGTCGTCGAGATACCAGGACCGATCCGCCCAACGAACCAGCCCTTTGTCCAGCTCGATCTTGTCAGGCGCACCGCCGCCTAGCAGCATCAGCAATTCACGCGTTGCCGCCCGTTGCCCGATGGGTTGCGAATGCAGGAATGTGGCGATGACGGCCTGCTCGATTTCACGGTGCTTCAGTCCCCCCAGGTCTTCTTGCGCCCACCTCGCAAACTTCAATTCGGCCTCCAGAATGACCGTCCAGTTCTGTTTCCTGCCCTCATACTGTTCCAGTTGGGCAATCGTCGCAAGTTCACGGGTCGCCACGCTCAAGCCATCCTCGTCAGCGGCCGCCAAGAAGACTTGAGCGCCGATGATGGGGGCCGTGTCTTGCCATTTCTCCGCATCGCGCAGGGCCGATGCCAAGGTTTTCAGGATGCCGCGTGTCTGCTGGAAACCTTCCAACCCGGTCCATTTGCCATACAGCACATTCACCAAATCAGGATGGAAGGGATACGAGTCCATGAAGCGTTTTTCTTCCGTGGACGGATTTTTGGCCGTCTGACTGTCCACCGCCTTGATGCCGTTCAACGTGGCATAGACCTGCGCCGGCCATTGCGTGTTATCCGTATAGCTCTCCAGTTCAAACAGACGCCGACGCAGAATCTCCGGCACGTCGTGCTGCTCCACCGGTTGGATGCCCTCATCGGCCACGCGCTTGAATTCGTCGTACAACTCCTTGCTGATCTTGCGGCCCAGTTCATCCATCTTCTTGGTATCGGATGCCAACAGCGAGGCCACCAGGCAACATTGCGGAACTTTCGATACCGCTTGGGTCAGGTGGTGCAAAAAGTCAGTCATGCGTCCCTCCCAGGCTGGGTCGCGGTCAACCATGGTGCGGACGAACATTAGCACTTCGTCGAATAAGATTAATATCGACGGCACGTCCTGTCTCGCCAGTTGCAAAACTTCTTCCAAGACATTGGTGGAGGGCGAGTCGGGGCGCTCTTCGCCCGAATCCTTCATCAGCTTCATTGCCGCCGCGCCGCCCAACTGCCATGCCAGCACACTCCACGGCATCTTGAAACGGGCAATATTGCCTGCCGGGTCACGGACCTCCATGCCCATTTCGGCATCCAACCGGTCGAACACCACGGCGGCGATACGTGCCTTCGGCAGGGCGATTTCACAGTGCGCCTTGAATTGCTGCACGGCAGGTATTTCAGGCAGCGCATCCGGATTCTGGCACAGATGGACCAGCGTAATGAGAGAATGGGTCTTGCCGCCGCCGAACGTCATGTGCAACTGGCGAACCGCCTTTTCCGACTTTCCCGCCAGCCGCCGCATCACATCGCGGGCGAGGTCGCGGAGTTTGGTCGTGGGATAGGTCAGCGCGAAGAATTCCTTGGGGTCGTGGTAGACCGATGGATGCTTGCCCATCATCACGTCGTACAGGTCGGCGGCGAACTGTTTCTGCGACAGTTCTTCGTTGCGGATATCCGCACGGAGCTTGACAACCTGGTGCCAAGCCATTATTTTATTAGCCATTTAATCCTCCGTAGCTACGAGCGTAGGAGCGAGCTTCAGCTCGCGATAAACCAACGACGTAGGAACGGGCTTTAGCCCGCGACCCAGATTCCATAATCGCGGGCTAAAGCCCGTTCCTACAAACATAATCATAACCATTTTGCATCCCATAACGGGTATTCACGAACAGACCTCACCAAACCGGCCCGCACTGGATTCATCACAATATAACGGGCCACATCGCGAATGTCCTCCTCCTTGCGTAGTGCGTGATCGTGATAACCCGCTTGCCAGATGGCTTTAGGGGCATTTCCTCGCCGATGTTCCATATGCCTCTTCACATAAAAACCCGAATGGCTTTTGGTATCGCGCATCAAATCCTCAAGCGGCAAGTCCCCAAGCGTAACCAACCAATGCACATGGTCGGGCATTATCACAAAAGCCAGGCTTTCCGCTTTTGACTGCTCATGCATTCGGCGCAACGAAGCAACCACCAACCGACCTAAAACCCAATCTGCAAAATATTTTTCCCGCCCCGTTGTAACCCACGTCAGCAGATATATGCCGCCGGTTTGCGAATAACGTCCTTTGCGTAAATCCTTACCATGTGGAGGTTGTGGTATTGTCATCAATTCACAATATTCTTGTAGGAGCGGGCTTCAGCCCGCGATTCAATAATCCCGTAGGATCGGGCTTTAGCCCGCGATTGGAATCCATATCGCAGGCTAAAGCCCGCTCCTACGGGGTTAGATTTAGATTCCAATCGCAGGCTAAAGCCCGCTCCTACGGGGTTAGCCAAATTTCAAAGCCTCTTGATTGGTTCCACCCAAACCTTTGACATGGTTGGACAGGCGCTCAAGGGTCGCGCGTTCGGAATCCCCAACGGGCGCAAGCTCAATCAATGCCTGTAGCAATTGCACGAAGATACGGCTTCGGCGCAGTCCCTTGGCATCAAGGTAGTCGTTGACGTGGATGACATCGCCGGCCTGCCAAAGGTGCATCAGTTGGTGAATCTGGTCGATGAGCGGCGAAGGGCGGCCGCCCGCCGAATCCTGGCCGAGGTTCTTGTGTTTGCGCTTGATCCACGGGTTGAGTTTGAATTGACCGCCGCTGCCGGTCGGCTCGGACGCTTCGCCGTCTTCCCCGTCGGCTTCATCTTCGGCAGCGTCCGCCGAGTTGGAACGGACCAACAACCCGTATTGGTCGGTCAGTTCGCGCTCGGACAGTCCGCAGGACACCGCATAGAGGATGCATGCGCCCGCCGGGGCGTCCTTCATGCCGAAATCGTGGCGGTGCAGCAAGTAGTAGCTGGTCACGTTGTCGATGGCGTGGTCAAGGGTGCCGTTATCCGCCGCGTCTCCCGACAGCACCCGCCCCACGACAAAATCCACCACGATGCGGCGCACATGGCGCAGAAACTCATTGACACCCATCAACGCGCCCGACTCGGAAGCTTTTCTCACCGCCGGATAGCGGCTGTAAGACTCCAAGGCCGGGCCGGTCGCCGCCCACACGAAGTCCGGCCCATGGATGCCGGCATCCCAAAAGTCGCGCAGCTTCTGCACGATATTGGCTTCCATCTCCTGTAACACTTGGGCATCCCAACCGGCTTTGGTGATAGGATTGCGTTTCTTGCAGACTAGCCAGATGGAAGAGGAAAGCGTCGAAGTTGCGGCAGCACGCTGGCGTGAAACCATTTCAGTTTGTATAGGCCAACTTCCATCAACAACGAAACCCGCCCTAATAATCGCATTTACAAGTGTTTCCCAAGCATCTGGATCCTTATGGGCAAAGACGCAAACAAGCCGACCATTTTGATTAAGCAACTTATATGCGACGGAAAAAGACTCTGCCATTCCGTCTTCGTACTTTTGGCGTTCTACCTTTCTGTCTTTATCGGTTCTAATGTGCTGAACAATTTCACCGAATTTAGGCGTTAGCTTCTCCTTGAACTCTTCAATTTTATTCGGATAGATACCCCTCAACCAAGTATAGAAAAAATCCGACAAGTCTGCATAAGAAATTGCTTCGTAGTAAGGAGGATCAGTCATTACTACATCAAATGACTCATCCGAAAATAGTGATACAGCGCTTCTACGTTGAACTGACGGTGAAAAATTTTGTGATGGCATTTGCTTGAATGTATCTAGAGCTGTGCAAATTCGTTCATTACAGATAATCCACCCTCCGGCAGAATCACTAATAGATGATGGCTCCGAAAAATCCCACAATAGAGATATAGAAAATCTAGAAAATGCATCTACAACGGCTTCAGCATCAACTTTCCATCTAACATTAACGCAGTTGAATGACAGCAGGCGATCAAAACTTAAAGAAAGGTAAGCTTGTATTGCCTCATTCCAAACCCCTTGATTCGATTTCGAGTTGATCAGTCGAGCTGCCGAATGTATAGCTATGCCAATAGTTCCGAGGGATAATAACTGACGATTGGTAAATAAATCAGAAAATTTGTTAATACCATACAAATGGCACGAAATTGAACGAGTACTTGCGGGGAGTAGTGGTTCATCTATGGACAAGTCTGGAATTTTAGCCAATATATTTTCATATGAATTATCAGATTCAGTGATCGCTTCAATTTCTTGGGACGTAGGCAGCCTATATTCCTTACCTCCAAGAGTATCCACAACGACTGCTGTCATAATCGAACCGAGATTCCCTGAACATCCCTGAAGGCGAATGTCTTCCTTGTTCATGATCGTCCCACAGCAGGGGCAACTTGCCCCTGCGCGGCTCATCGTGCCGGCACCGAGCTTTTTGTCATGCTCGCGCTTGTTCGCGGCATTGCCGGAACCCTGTTTCACGGCTGGGTCTATGCCAAACGTCACGCCACGCCGTTCCGCATCCGGTGTCATCGTCAGCAGCACCCGTTTATTGTCTTTCTTGCACAGCCAACGGGTTTTCAGCAGCGGCAACACAGCCCGGCAGGATTTGCATTTGACGGTGCGCGCCCACAAATAGGCCACCGTGGGCTTGGCGACCCAGCGCGGATTTTTAAGGTTGTCCAAATAGTCCTTGGAAAAACCGGCATTGAGCAGTTCGATTTGAGGCTCGCCTAGCTCGTTGAGCGGCACCAGTTTCAATTGGTCGGCGTTATCCTGTGCCAATGCTACTTTGGCATAGGGTTTCACCGAACAGTATTCGGCGTAGGTGGGATAGAAACGGCCCAGCGATTTTCTGGACTCTTTGAGAACCCAATGCCCCCAGGCCCGTACATGCCAGGCCAAGTCGGCTTCCAGTAATTCAGAAGGTATGGGATCGTGGCCGAATAGGTCAATGGTTTCCCCCGTAGGAGCGACCTTTAGGTCGCGATGGATGTCTTCTTGCGCTATCGTAGGGGCGACCTTTAGGTCGCGATGGGTATCTCGCGATCCCGTAGGAGCGACCTTTAGGTCGCGATGGACATCTTTTCGCACCCCGGTAGGAGCGACCTTTAGGTCGCGATGGGTATCCGGTCGCGGGCTAAAGCCCGCTCCTACGCCCGCTCCTACGGGGGGTTCTTCGGTGTGCCCTCGCGGGCTAAAGCCCGCTCCTACGCCCGCTCCTACGCCCGCTCCTACGGTTTGCAATTCGTTAAGATGCCGCTTGATCGTTGCCGGTGTCAGTCCTTTGGCTTTGAGATAAGCCGCCATGAATTCTCGGTCGCGGAGGGCGAATTCCGGCAACCGCCGCGTCTGGCCGGCCAGTTGCTGGGGATATTCGAGTGTGCATTTGAGGATGAACCAGGCAACCGGGTTGATGTCCGCCGCTGTCACTTCGCAGCCCAGACGCATCGCCTCCAGCGGAATCGCCCCGCCTCCGGCGAAAGGGTCTAGCACCTTGGGCGCACGGCCACCGTAAGCCTTGAGAATTTCTTCACGGAACCAATCAAGATCGGGGCCGGATTCGCGCCCCCAATGCAGGATGCCGCCCTCGGTTTCTTCCGTCGCCACATCCTCGACCTGGCCGTTGGCCTGCTTTTTTTTCTTGGTGGTTTTAACCAAAGTGCCAGCCAGCCGCTGCAAAATTTCATCCCGTTTTTCCTTGTCGCCGGGGTCGGGCAGCAAGGTGGCAATCAAGGCCGCGCGGCAAGCCGCCAAGGGCCGCCGTGCCGGCCAAATGTGCAAGGTCGAAATATGGCCGTGGCGGACGTTCTTCTCGTGTACCGAGTCGATGGACGCTTGCTTGAGCGGAAAGGCGACTTCGATGAGGCGTTTGTCAGTCATCTCTTGGCTCCCCTACTATTTGCATCAATCGCTGCGACATCGCCAGTACGTTGGCGGCGATCAAGCGGAAAAAATCACTCTTGTCGTTCTGCAAATTGGCCTTCTCCAAGGCATCATAGTAAGCCCGGCGGCTGTCAATATCGCCTTGAATATTCGCTAGGGGATAGCCTTTGGAGAGCAGCAGCAAATTCATGACTAGCCTGGATGTCCGTCCGTTGCCATCAATGAAGGGGTGGATAGTGACGATGCGCTCATGCATTTCCGCCGCCAGCAGCACGGGATGCAGGGTCTGACTATTGGCTTCGTACCAAGCAAAACACTGCTCCATCTGCACCGGCACGGCCCAAGGCTGTGGCGGCACATGACGACTGCCCGCAATCATGACCGGTATGCCCCGATACCGCCCGGCATTGTCCCGATCAATCCCATGGAGAATGAGAGAGTGCAATTGTTTAACCAAAGATTCGGTCAGGGGTGGTTTGCCGCGCACCAAATCGCGCAGGAACAACAATGCCTCATGATGGTTGATGGCTTCAAGATGTTCGCGCATGGACTTGCCGCCTACAGTCAGCCCTTTCTCAATGACCAATTCGGTTTCACGCAAGGTCAGGGTGTTTCCCTCGATGCGGTTGCTCTCGTAGGTGTATTCAATTTCCAAGGCATGCAGGATGGAAGGATTGTCCAAGGGGCGCAGCCGGTCGAATTGTTGCTTGATTTGGTCAATCCTGTCCAAGATTTCAGTCAAATTGCTTATGGTCATTTGGTTTCATCGCTAAATATTTTCTATTTCCCCATTTTCATAGGATCAATTGTAGGAGCGGCCTTTAGGTCACGATGGGTTGGTTGTCGCGTCCGTAGGAGCGGCCTTTAGGCCACGATGGGTTATCTTTTCTCACGGGCTAAAGCCCGTTCCTACACCCGTTCCTACACCCGTTCCTACACCCGTTCCTACACCCGTTCCTACACCCGTTCCCACACCCGTTTCCATCCTCGGTGGCACATTGCGCAATGTCGCGGTAACCGATCACGACACTGCCACGCGCCTTGGCAATCAAGCGGGCGAAGGGATTTTGCACCCGCAACAAGCGCGGATTGGGTGAACCGCAATCGAACACGGCATAAAGCCAATACTTGTCGCCCAGGTTGCAGGCTCGCGCCCATTCATTCTCGGTCAGTTCTAGCTCGCCCAAGCCCACTCGCCCCTTAACCTCGATGCCGCGTTCTTGACCAAGGCGCTTGGAATAAAGGTCGAATCCCGGATAGTCCACCAATCCAGCCAACCGCGCCTGCGCCGGGGTGGAGACATCCTTCACGTCGGCACCGTGGCTGGACTCAAAGGCCATGGCAATTTCCATCGCAATGCGCTCGACTTCCGCATCGCGGGCCGCGATGTCTTCAGGATTTTGGGACGGCTGCGCCAAGACTGTGGCAATGATTTCCACCGGGCCCGCCTGAATCAATTCGACTTCTCGTTTGGCTTGGGCAAATGCGCTGGCGCGTCTACCGGCAAGGTTGCGCTGTTGCTGTTTGATCCGATCCAATTCGGCCTGGGCGCCACGTTCACCGTCGCGGGTACGTTCGGTGTAACGCTTCCTGGCGTTGGCAAGCTCGGATTCTTGATAGTCGAAGGCACGGAGCAGATAGTCTTGCGTTTCTTGCAAACGCTGCTGAAACTCCAAGGCTTTTAATTCCGCCGCCTTGCCGAGTATTTGACCGCGCAGGAAATCCACTGCGGCCAGTCGGTAAGTCTCGCCATGGGCAAGGAATGCCACCGAACCGGGGGCGACCTTATGGGCGGGCTTGAGCAATAACAAATGCTCGACCGGGGTCTCGTCAAAACGGTTGTTCGCCGTTTGACGAATGCCGACCAGTCGCTGCCCGACCACTTCCATGGTGTGAAAAGTGGGAAAACCGGGGTCAATGCCACGAATGATCGAAATTCGGGCGACATGGAATAAATAAGGCTCAGTGGCCGCCACATCCACGAAGATCGCCCCCGCTTGACCGGCTGGACGGCATCGCTCGATGGCAATAGCCGAAAGACGCTCAAACACCGGCTCGCCGGGGTGCAGGAAAATGGCGTCGCGGCGATCATCGGGCTTATAGACGGTGAATTTGTTGCGTATTCGTTCGGGGTAGGTCTCAATAATCGGCATGAGGCTATCCAACGCACCGCGCTTGCGGGGCCGCAAGAAAAAATGTTGGTTGGGGTCGCCTACAATGTCCGCGCCGACGATGGGTATGGCATGCTCCAGGTAGCGGCGCACGTAACCCGGCAACAGCCTACGCAGTTCTTCGATGGCTAGGGCATCACGGAGTTGCGGCAACTCGCGGGCCACATCGCCGCCCGATCCGAAGAGCGCTTCTTCCTGCGCGGCGATGGCCTTAACCTGTTCGACCGTGAGTTGCCCGGAGAGCGCCAGCGCCTCGCGTTCGGCTTCGTCATCAGAGATGACCGCCCGCTGGATATAGTCCGTCAGCGACAACTCGGCAAAAACCCGACCGATGACATCGAAAACCTTGTCGGAGCCCAGTTGTTTGCGGATTTCCTCCAGCTTGTCGAGCAGGGTCTTGACCACCCGGCCTTCGCGAGTTTCCCCGGCAATCAGATTGATAATGGCAACCCTGTCCTTTTTTTGACCATAACGGTGAATGCGCCCCATGCGTTGTTCCAGGCGGGCCGGATTCCAGGGAATGTCGTAATTGATCAGAACCCAGCAAAACTGGAGGTTGATCCCTTCCGCAGCCGCATCGGTGCCGATGAAGAAGCGACAGCCGCCCTCCGCGTTGGGTGTGCGAAAGCGCTCGACTTGGGCATCGCGCTGCTGGAAATTAAGGCCACCGTGGATGTAGGCCACTTGCTCGGCATAGCCTTGGGCCTCCAATCGACGTAGCAGATATTCCAGCGTGTCCTTATGCTCGGTATAGATGATGATCTTCTGGTGTGCGAAATCGGCAGAACGCAATAGCTGGTTCATGCGGTCAAATTTGGATGCCTGGCCATCGGCGTGGACCGCTTCCGCCAACCCGATGAGTTCCTTGACTTTGGTGTGTTCGATGACCAGTTCGGCAAGGCTGGTGGCGATGAAGGCACCGAGCGCCTCGGCTTCCTCGCGCTCGTGTTCCTCAATGCCGCCCTCGGTGGATTCTTCATCGGCGGTTTTGCCGGTATCCGATAGGCTGTCCTTGACCTTGTTATCCAAGCGGCGCTGCTGGTTGCGGAGTTCCTCCTCGGGTATGCGGCCCGCTTGTACATCGTCGATCAGCGTTTCGAGCTTTTCCAAGCGTCTGCGGAATGAACACAGCAAAGCCCAAGTGCCACTGGCAAGCCGCCGTTGAAAGACGGTCATCGCAAAACGCGCCGCCTGCCGGTTGAGCAACCGGGCATGGTTGTAATAATTCTGGATGTAGGCGGTGGTTTCGTCGTACAGGGTTTGTTCGCTGATGCTGCCCTCGGTCAGGTCAAAACTATGCGTGTCACAGTAACGGGGCGGATAGAGGTTTTGCCCCTGTAGGTTGACCATTTCCTCCTTGACCCGGCGAATGAAGTACCGCGAACGGGAGTCCATGGGAAAGAGGTTGAAAGCCGTCTCGGTGCTAAACAGTTCGGGTTCGAGCAGTCTCCACAGGCAATAATACGGATAAGGCTTGCCCATGTGAGGCGTGGCGGTGAGCAACAAAAGATGATGTGTTGCCCATGGAAGCTTCCATTCGGTTGGAATGTCCCGCACACCGGCCAGCGTTTCGGCCAGACGATAGCGGTCAGTCGGACGAAACGTGCCGTCAGGGTCGCGGTTGGCAGACAGCTTGTGGGCTTCATCGAAGACCACGAGGTCGTAAGCTTGGACGGATGAATCGCCTAAGCACCTGAACAAATTAGAGCTTCGCAGACTGTCGATGCTGACCACGATGCGATCACTGCCAGCGCCGACAAATGGGTTCCCTTGCTTGGCATCCGCCCCGGTGACAATATTGAAGTCGAGTTGAAACAGCGATTTCAACTCCCTGTGCCAGTTGCCAACCAATCCCGCAGGCGCAATGACCAGCACACGGCGGATGGTCCGGCGGGACAGGCTTTCCCGGATGTACAAGCCAGTCATGATGGTTTTGCCAGCCCCGGCGTCATCCGCCAGCAGGAAGCGCAGACGATTTTGCGGCAGCATCTTTTGGTACACAGCAATGCGCTGATGGGGCAACGGGTCGATCTGGCTGATCTCGGTCGCGAATGCTGGGTTAAAAAGATGACCGTAAGACAGGCGCTCACCTTCGACAAGCACCCGGACTTCATTCGGGTTGCCTAGAAAATCCAACCGGACAGGCTCGCTTCGACAGTCTTCTTCTGGCTCTGCGGCAACTGCGGACATCTGTTTTCCTGACAACTCCCTCAACTTGGCCACACCCATCGCGGAAGGCTTCGTTTGCCCGTTTTCCCAACGATTGAGTGTGACAAACGAAACGCCGAGCAGGTCAGCGAACTGCTGCTGGGTCAGTCCCGTGGTCTGGCGCAAGGATCGAATCTGGTTTGAGGTCATGACTGATTAATTTTATAACTCGCAGTACAGAATATCACTACGCCATTGCTTGTCAATATAACTTTATATCAGGTGATATATTTTTAAGACGCCATCAAATTTCACCATCGTGTGTGTCACCGTCTTTCGGCAAGCCATTCTTGAATGTCGAGGATTTCGTTGGCGACACGCTCGGCCAACCCCCGGTGCTTGCCCCAAAGTTCGCCGACGGTGCCGCCGGTTTTAAGCCCCGCGATGTTGATGGTGAGATGGTTTACTATTTCCTCTTGATCTTGCTCGGCGCATCCGCAAATGGCGGCACTGGCGGCGTTCAGCCCAGACAATCTGGCGGAGTTGGAGCGGCGGCGGCGCGAGTTCGAAACCCGGCGCGATTTCCTGTTGCAGGAATTGCCGGGTCTGGGATTCGGCATTCCGATCCGGCCCCAAGGCGCATTTTACATCTACGCCGATTGCAGCCGTTGGATCGATGACAGCTTCGAGTTCGCCTGGCGATTGCTGGAAGAAGCCCATGCCGCCGTCACACCGGGCAAGGATTTTGGCCTGAACCAACCGCAACGCCATCTGCGCTTTGCCTACACAGCCTCGGTGGAGCGTCTGGCCGAAGGGGTAAACCGTATTTGGGCTTTCCTAGGTTCGCCTTGATGCCCTTGGCATGATGCATTACTTTCAATGGCATTCTTCAGGAGGCATCCACCTTGTAGCCGAAACCCCGCACGGTCTTGAGCAGTTTCTTGTCGTGGTGCTCGTCGATTTTGCGCCTAAGCTGGCGGATGTAGACATCCACCACATTGGTCATCGGGTCGGCGCTGTAGCCCCAGACATGCTCCAATATCCGCATCCGGTTCTGCACCTTGCCCGGCGTGCGCAGGAGGCATTCCAGCATGGCGAACTCTTTCGGGGTGAGGTCGATGACTTCCTTCCCACGCCTCACTTCGCGGGTCTCGTTGTTCAACACCAGGTCGGCAACGCGCAATTCCGTGGGTTCCGGCCTGAGTTCGCCGGTGCGGCGGCGGGCCAGCGCCTAGCTCCGCGCCAGCAGTTCCTCGAAGACGAAGGGCTTGGTCATGTAATGGAGCCTTCCCGTGCCATGGCCTGGAAATCCTCGACGGCACAGGCCACCCGTTCGGCCAAATCCAGCCTGTCCCAAGCCAAGTCCCAATCAAAGGGGTTGCCGGACAGTTCGGTGCGGGCGAGGAACAGCAGGTCGTTGATATACGCCGCCAACTGCGTGGACAGCCCGGCGATGTACTGCAAGGTGTCCCGGTACTCACCGGCATCGCATTCGCCCTCGCTCTCGCGCAAAATCACTTCCGCCTCGCCGCAGATGGCGGTGATGGGGGTGCGCAGTTCGTGGCTGATGTCGGCCAGGAACTCCCTCCGCGCCGTGTCCATGCGCTGCAATTCGCCGTTCAGCCGGTGCAGTTCCAAAGTGCGCTCGGCCACCCGTTGCTCAAGGATGGCGTTTCCTTCTTGCAGCTTTTCCCTTTGGCGCTCCAGTTCGCAGGCCATGCGGTTGAAGTGGGTGGCGAGATAGCCGAATTCATCCTGGGTGTGAAGTTCTATGCGATGGGCCAGGTTGCCCGAGGCGATGGCATCAGTGCCTTGCATCAAGGCTTCGACAGGCTTCCTGAAACCGCGCAGCAGCAACACCCCGGAGACCAGCGCAAACAAGGCAGCAGCCGACGAGGCGGCCAGGGCGATCCAGCGGGATTGGATCATCAAGGCTTCCAGCTTTTCCCTAGACAGGCGGGCATGGTCGCGTTCGGCAGCGATGGCGGCGTCAATCAGCGGCTGGAAGGTGCCGTCGATCTCCTTTTCCGAGAAGGCCGACAGGGTTTGCACGGCCCGCCCGTGTTTTCCCTGCTGGCGCAAACGCTCGATTTCGTCGAAGCGGTATTCGCTGGCTTCCAAGAAGGCGGTGAAACGGGCCACCCGTTCAAGGTCGACCGGTTTTTCCCGCCATTCCCCGGCTTTGGCTGCCTTGATCGCGGCATCCCTCAATTCCGCCATGGCCTCGTAAAGCCGCTGCCTCGACAAGTCCAAACCGGCTCCCGGCAATGGTGTGTCCGTGACCAGACCATCCATGCGTTGCTTGAAATAGCGGTAAGCCTCATGGGACAGGCGCTCGTAACGGTCGAATGCCTCGTAGGCCGACTGGCTGCGATGGAAATGCAGGGCGACTTGGCTCGAACCCCAATGGAGCACCATCCCCAACCCCAGGACAAAACAGAACGAGACGGCGATGACCGCCGCCAACCGGACCCGGAACATGCGGGCTAACTGCCTTCGCCGTTTTCATCCAGCCGTTCCTCCATGGAGCGGATGGCTTCCAGCTTGTCCAGCAACACGCGGGCCTTGATGTTTTGCGGCCCCCTTGCGTCCTTGGATTTCCTCGCAATCTTCAACTCCTTAGGCTCGCTTGCCTGTTCGCGCCGGGGCAATTTCTGTTTGCGCCCCAAGCCGACCAGCCTTCTCGACAGGCTGTCCATGCGCTTCAATGCTTGCGTTTGCACGGCAACCCATTGGCGCACCCGCCCGTCGGGGATGCCTTGCGCAGGCAGGGAGTCCACGCCATTGAGGATTTTGGCGATGTCGCCGCAGGCATCGGAAAACAGGCGGGCCGTCATCAGATGCAACTGGATGCCGGTTTGCGTTCCCGGTGATGAAGCCTCTTTTTGCCGTTTGAGCAAAACCCGGCACACCCCCGCACGGTCGGAGGGGGTTTTGCCGTCCAACCAGGCCCCGAAACCGAGCAGTTCGTCCAAGTCTGACCGCACATAGGGATCGTCATGGTGTTCTGACGGGGATGGTTCTGGCAAATCGGGCTTGACGTTCGCGCATCCCGCCAGCATCTCGGCTAGTGGTTATCCCCGCCAAAGATTGGCTGTCCATGCCTTCTGACATAAGTCAGCGGAATCTTCGGGTTGTTGATGTCCTTTCCACCATCCGTGTGCCATTTGGCTTCCCATTTGGCATAGAATGGCTCCATGAGTTCAGGTGTGAGGAGATAAATTTCCTTGAGTTCGATGGATTCGTAAACGGCAAAAACCCAATCGACTTTACGGTATTTGGCGATTATCGTCGGGTTCATGTGATGATGGGTGGAAAAGGATCGGGTCAGCAGCACATTGACTGACTTGAGTTCGTACTCCCGGCCTATTTCGTCCACGGCATCGTTGCCCTCCCTGCTTTTCAAAATGCGCAATCCCGTCACCATGGCGATTTGTAAAAGCTTGCCGCCGTTGTCTTGGAAAATGTCACCGATGCCATGCTTGTCAGCAAGGACTTGGTACTCACGGATATAGGGGAAAAGCCGGTCTAGTTCCGCCTTGTCGGGGTGGGCCTTCATCAGTCCTCCCGCAACAAATCAAGTGCTTTAACGCCCAAAGCCTTGGCAAGGCGCTCCACACTATCCAAAGTGATATTCCGCTCGCAACGCTCCACCGAACTGACATAGGTACGGTGCAGTTCGGCCAATTCTGCCAACGCCTCTTGGGAAAGCCCCTTGCTGAGTCGCAAGGCGCGGAGATTGCGGGCGAAGGTGGTTCGCAAAGAGTTGTTATGTGTGTCCGACATTTTGATAGAATGCCGGTATGCACACTATGAATCTACAGACTATAAGTTTCGGGCAAGAGGAAAGCGGCAATGCAATTAGGATTCACAACGGCACTGGGTAAGGCGTACATCGGCGATTCGCTTGAATTGCTTGAATCGTTGGACGATGGCAGCGTCAATCTTGTCATCACCAGCCCGCCTTTCGCCTTGCAGCGCCAAAAGGAATACGGCAATGCCGAGCAACACGAATACATCGAGTGGCTCAGCCAGTTCGCCAAGCTTGTCAACCGCAAATTGCGCGACGATGGTTCCTTTGTGCTTGACATCGGTGGTGCTTACCTAAAAGGGGTTCCGGCCCGCAGCCTTTACAACTTCCGCGTCGCCCTGCATTTTTGCGATGAGTTGGGATTTTTCCTCGCCCAAGATTTTTACTGGTTCAACCCCTCCAAGCTGCCTTCCCCCATCGAATGGGTGAACAAGCGCAAGCTCCGTGTCAAGGATGCGGTGAACAATGTCTGGTGGTTCTCCAAGACTGAATGGCCGAAGGCCGATGCCAGCAAGGTGTTGGTTGAATACAGCGACCGCATGAAGAAGCTGCTGGACGACCCGGAAGGCTTCTACAGCCCCGCCAAGCGTCCCAGCGGCCACGACATCGGCAAGGCTTTCGGACGCGACAACGGCGGCGCGTTACCCTCCAACCTGTTGCAAATACCCAATTCCGAAAGCAACGGCCAATACCTGCGCGGCTGCAAGGCTGCTGGCATTAAAGGCCACCCCGCCCGCTTCCCCGCCAAGTTGCCGGAGTTTTTCATCCGCTTCCTGACCGAACCGGGCGATTTGGTGTTGGATATCTTCGGCGGCTCCTGCACCACGGGCCAAGTCGCCGAAGCCGAGGAACGCCGCTGGATTACTTGCGATCTGGAGACCGAGTATGTCGCCGCCGGGGCGTTCCGGTTTTTGCCTAGGGAATTCGCGGAGGAGAAAGCGATGGAGATTTATCAGTCTATTGTAGCGGGAGAAAAGGTTGATTTTAGGATGGAATATCGGGCTAGGCAGGAGGAGTTGTTTGAGGTTACACTGTAACATCATGAGTAATTTTAATGATCTACTTAAAGGCTACGAAACAGGTAGTTTTATAGAAACCATCTGTTCCATCGCAAAGATTGCGAATGGTAACGACCGTAACGATCTTGCTATTGAATTAGTGGCTTTGCATAACGAAGGTAAAATTGATGTAATAGTTGCTTTTGAATCCTTAGAAAATAGCTCGTTAAGCGGAAGAGATTTATTCATAGTTCAAGATGCTTTTACAAAAGCATTACCAAGCTTGAATTCTCCGGTTCGATCTGTTATCCAATGTGTGCTTAATCTTAATCGGTGTGCCAATCAGTCTTATTCTGGTAGTTTGATTGAAGGCTACATTGATTTCTGTGCTAAAGAGTCGTCTCGTCCCATTCAGGCGTTGGCAGAAATTGAAGAAAACCCCGAACATTACGCTGATTTGCTACCCGCGACACTAATAGCTGGCTCTCGCAATGACATCAATTTTTTTCTATCAGAAGCGATTCGTCTCTGCGAGGACAAATCCGCAAAATTATTAATGCGACAAGCGATTTTTGCTATTGGAAAGCTTGATTGGACAGAAGTTGTTAATGTGCCTAATTCTGCCTTTAACACACTAGAGAGTCTTGCTGAGTTTGAAACCGATGACGAAATCCTAGCAAACATAATTGAATCCGCCTTCGCGCTTCTGCAAAGGGACAAGGCTCATGAACCTCGTGTTGTTGAGATTATTATTACTGCTTTGACTAATGGTGGCGAATTATCGCTACATGCGGCATCTAAAATTTTTTGCTTCAATTTAAATGATTTTCCAGATTCGCTTCTAGGCGTGTTATTTAATTATTTGGCACATGTAAATCCTAAAAATACAGGGACTTTGCATAATCTTGATGAAGGTATTTATAACTTACTAAAAAAAGGTAACATTGAAGCAACTATTCAATTTTTGGAAACTTTGCTTCTCGCGAATTCAAATGTGTTATCAATGGAAGATTTCCAAATTACCGCCGGAGTAATCCTTAAGACTAATAAACTTTTAAGTAAAGTTCTAACACGTTGGTTTCGTCTCGGAGATAGTGTTCTATGCGAAGGGGTTTGTACAATAATCGGTTCATGTCATGTCAATGATTTATCATTACATATTGATTCGACTGAACTGCCATCGACTGATACTAAGAATATCCTTTTTATTGCCAGAAAAGCCATTGGCTATCTATTCATGCAACCGATCAGGGCAGTTAGTATTTTAATCTCACTAATGCGCTATGTGACAGATTACGAAGTTTTAGGTAAACTTGGTTCGCTACTATTTAATCCTATGCTCATTAATTATTCTGGAAAAACACGGGATTATGTTATTCGCCAAAAAGAAAGCGAATCTAGTAACATAAAGGAAATCTTAGAGTCAGCAATAAATTCTATTGACGAATATCTGGATGATTTAAGAGCGATTGGGAATCTTGTTGCCTTACATCCAGGAGAAGCACAGAAAGAGACATATTATCGGTTTTCCTCCCAACAAATGGAGGAATCGCATAAAGCCGCTGAAGCTCAATCTGTGTTTTTGAATTTATGCTCTAAAGAATTGTTGCTTTACGGTAGAAAATCAATAACCTATATATATGGTTCTGATGGAAAGCCTCACAGGACAGAGCTTCCCTTACAAAGCCATAGTATTACGATGGAATATCCTCGAATGGAGAATATTGATCCTTGCGGTTTAGATTACATGTTGCGTATATTTAGAAACGAAAAGTTCACAGCATGAAACTAATACTCAAACAATATCTATCATCACTTAAGGAGCGCGGTGAGCTTGATGCCATACTACCCGATCTTCTGAGCCAGCTTGGTTTGAATGTTTATTCACGTCCGGGCAGAGGGACGCTTCAACGAGGTGTTGATGTCGGTGCTGTAGGTAGCCTGGATGGTGGCGAGGAAAAAGTTTATCTCTTCTCAATCAAAGCAGGCGATCTGACCAGAAGGGATTGGGACAGTGATTCAATTCAATCCCTTCGTCCTTCGCTTAATGAAATTATTGACGTTTACATCCATAATCGTCTCCCTGCCGAACATCGTGGGAAGTGCGTCGTGATATGTGTTTGCTTCGGGGGAGATGTTCAGGAACAAGTACGAGAACAACTCAAGGGATTTATTGATCGAAATACAACCGAAAGTATTACATTTGAAGAGTGGAATGGCGACAAGCTTGCAGAATTAATCCAGTCGAATTTTCTTCGTGAAGATTTGCTTCCAGAACATTCACGTTCTAACCTATGCAAATCACTGGCTCTGCTTGACGAACCAGAATCATCTTATCGGCATTTCGCTACTCTAATAAAATCTCTATCCACAATTGACACATTGAAGGACTCTGAACGGGTTACAGCACTCCGTCAAATGAGCATTTGCTTATGGATTTTGTTTTCTTGGGCGCGTGAGAACTCCAATATGGAATCGGCTTATCTGTCAAGCGAATTGACCTTGCTCCATGCGTGGAATATTTTCAAGCATTATGTAGGGCAAAACAGCAAAGTAGCGCAAACCATCAATGTTGCCTTTGAATCTATATTTACCGCCTATCAACGAATTTGTAGCGAGTTCCTTGGGGCTAACGTTTTGCCACAAGTAGATAAGATGCATGGAATTTCTGTTGCAATCCATGGCATGAATAGTCTTGATATTAATTTAAAACTCTTCGACCTACTTGGACGCCTAGGCGTTGATGGTATCTGGTCTTATTGGATGGTTGGTATGTGTTCTGATGAGGACATGGAAACTAAGCAAGGCATGTTAAAAGAATTACGAATGTACATGTCATCTATCAAGGCTCTAATATCAAACAACCCTGCTCTCTTTCTGCCTACAAAAGATGAGCATGCGATTGACATCTTTATCGCGGTATTTCTGCTCGCATTAGACGTAAACAATCATGATGACATTAAAAAATGGTTGAAGGAAATGTTTAACCGTGCAAGTTTTTCTTATCGGGTACATGGTCACTATCCCTGTATTATAAATTCGTATAACGAATTGCTATCGCATCCAAAATCAAGAGATAACAAGTATCGAGAAGAAGTTACAGGTGGAAGTATCCTTTACCCCATAATTTCGCTTTTGGCGGCATTTCTTGATAATTCAGATTTATATAACGATGTAAGTCAGTTTAAGCAAGAGTATTTGCAGCATTGTAACTTCCAGTTTTGGTATCCAGATGAATTCTCTGAGGAGAATTTATATACTAACAACGAATCACATGGTTCAGTATTATCTAAGGTTTGCGTTGATCGTCCCAAAGAAGAATTCCTTGAGCAGGTCTTTGGCGAATGTAGTCAGAACCAGCATTTTCAAAATTTATCAGCTATTAAATTCGGATGGTGGCCTTTGATTGTCGTGGCATGTCGCCATTATCGACTACCTCTACCCCTGCATCTTTTATCGCGGTAAGGTGCAATCGTAGGGCGCATTAGCGTTTCAGCGTAATGCGCCGTATGTGTATGGCCTACTTGTTAGACAGATGATAGCGAAAGGCCATCGTATCCTAACCGAATACTAACTAATCCAGCTTTGCAATTAAAACCTAAGCCATCCCCGAAAACCTACATGAAACATCGCATAGACCCAAAAATAGACTGCGTATTCAAAGCCCTGCTAGGCTCAGAGCCGTCATTCCGCACCCCTACTATCCAGAATTGGCATACACGGCGACATAGCGTTCGCCGAGCAGATTGAGCAGCGCCCTGTGGTGTGCTTTGAGGTTCGGCACGATTTCGGCGAGTGTCGGGAGGAT